>Ga0209495_1001313_pt1 | contig 17453 bp, 11 predicted proteins | sample EN1Hudsemesocosm_FD_184629 | JGI IMG/M metagenome (GOLD analysis project Ga0209495, IMG submission 184629) | Methane-oxidizing microbial communities from mesocosms in the Hudson Canyon - EN1E Hudson Canyon (SPAdes) (version 2) | ecosystem: Environmental > Aquatic > Marine > Cold seeps | place... | reverse complement strand
GCCCACCGCTTTTGATTTTATCAAAATTGCTGCATTATCACTCGTGGGTAAAAATTTCACCTGAATATCGGGCGCAGAATAAATATCGGGGATTTTGTAATTAGTTAAATTGTTGCTCAATAAACGGCCTTGCTCATCATGGATAATTTCTTCCATGGTCATCCAGCCTATCCCTTGCATCACAGCACCTTCTATTTGCCCTAGATCAATATCGGCTGCAAGACTTTTAGCCGTGTCATGGACGATTTTTACACCATCAATCTGATAACGGCCACGTAAACAATCAACAGTGACTTCGATAGCGGCATAGCCATAGACATGATAGGCAAAAGGCTTACCCGTATTACTGCTTTGATCAAAATTCAAGTTGGGGGTTGCATAATGTGCTTGAGCTGATAAACCACAGCGTGCCAGATAGGCTGATGTAACTAACTGTTTCCAAGTCAGATTGCTGTTTTTACCTGCTAGTAGCACCTGTTCATTTTCTATTTGTATTTGACTGATATCTGTAATTTTAAGCAGTGTAGCGGCTTGTTGTTTTAAACGCTTTAGAATCTGTTCACAAGCTAATCTGGCAGCTTCTCCATTCAGGTCCGCACCTGTACTGGCAGCAGTGGGGGACATATTGGGAATGCGCGAGGTGTTGGAACTTTCAATTTTAATCCGTGCAACTGATACCCCTAGTGTTTGAGCCACTATCAGCTGTATTTTTAATTTAACATTCTGCCCCATCTCAACAGCACCTGTACTGACGCTTACACTGCCATCCGCATAAATATGAATTAAAGCATCAGCCTGATTTAAAAATTTTGCGGTAAAAGCGATGCCGAAGCTAATAGGCATCAGAGCCAAAGCCTTTTTTTCCAGTGTATGACTGGCATTAAAACTGTCTATCTGCTGTTGTAGCAGTGATATTGTATATTCTTTTTCCAGGGTCTCTTTGCATGCAACTAGAGTAGAGTTTTTGCTGGACATGCCATAAGGAAAATGATCGTTATTTTGTAGCAGATTATGCTGTTGAATAATTGCTGGATCAACGCCCATAGTCTGAGCTACTTTATAAATGGCGGCTTCCAGCACAAACATAGCTTGCGGTGCCCCAAATCCGCGAAAGGCCGTATTGGGTGGCAAGTTGGTACGACAACTCACAGCAGTGGCATGAAAATTGGGGATAAAATAGGCATTCCCTGCATGAAACAAGGTGCGCTCAAGAATGGCTAAAGACAAGTCAGCAAAGGCCCCCGCATTCTGATAAAAATAGACCTGATAAGCTAGTATCTTGCCGTCGTTGTTTAATCCTATTTTAAAGTCAGCACTGTATGGATGACGTTTTCCAGTAAAGCAGAAATCTTCTTCTCTGTTCAAATGTAGCTTAACTGGATGTTGAGTGTATTGTGCCGCTAATGCAGCCATGACCGCCCAGCCAGTTGCCTGTTCTTCTTTGCCACCAAAAGCGCCGCCCAATCGTAACACCTCGACTTCGATCAAATGCATGGCACAGCCTAAAACCTGAGCTGTAATACGTTGCACCATACCTGGTGACTGTGTGGCTGAAATAATTTTAAGTTGCAAATTTTCCAGTGGGTAAGCAATAGCAACTTGCGTTTCCAGATAGGCATGTTCCTGAGCACCACACTCTGCCTGTCCTTCCACTACATAATCACACTGTTGCCAGCTACTAGTAACATCACCCGTTGAAAAACAGCGGGGAGGGGCAATGTGTTGATTAAGTTTATTGGCAGTGCGGGCATCAAATACGGCATCCAACTTCTCATAATCAATCTGGCACAACTCACTGGCCTGTCTGGCTAATTCAGCTGTTTCGGCAACGATTAAGGCTATGGGTTGGCCCAGATAACAGACTTCTGTTTCAGCAAGTAATACTTCATCGGTTGCCACATTGCCAATTTGATTACGGCCTTTAATATCCTTTGCAGTTAATACTGCTTTTACCCCAGAGATGGCAAGTGCCTGGCTATAATCACACGCTTTGATACGCGCATGTGCAATATCACTAACGACTGGAAATACATGTAAAGTATCTGCTGTCAGAACTAGATCATCTACAAATATTGCTTGTCCTCTTGCATGTAATTCGCCATCTTGCAGCTTCATCGCAAATCCTCCCACTGTAACAAGTCGGGTAACAGTTTAAGGAAGTGGGCGGTTAGCAATTGTTTAAATAGCAGGTGCTTATATTCAGCAGAACCTCGACTATCGCTAATGGGATTAATTTCGGTTTGGGCAATATTTAAAGCTTGCTTGATGACTGCGGCCGTGACCATTTTATCTTGCAGAAATAGGCAGGTTTCCATTAAATACAGGGGAATGGCTGAGACGCCTCCTGCTGAGATATGGATGGTTTTAACCTGACCCGCCTGTGTTTCAATTAACATCGCTGAATTAACGCTGGCAATATCCAGGTGAGTTCGTTTGCAGACTTTCTCGAAACTGAAGTTTAATTGACTGTCTGGATAAAAAAATTCAATAGTTTGTAATTGTTCATCAGCTTGTAAGTCTATCTGTTTATAGGCTTTGAAAAACTGCCGTAAGGGCAGGGATCTTTGATCCTGTTTGGATTGTAAAATAAGCGTTGCATCCAGAGCCAGAAAGAAGACTGATAAATCGCCAATGGGAGAGGCATTAACCAGATTACCGCCTACAGTGGCTTGTAGCCGAATGGGCAATGAACAAATGAGTTTAAAATCATTTTCAATATTGACGAATAGATTTTGCATGACTGGAGATAACCGCAAGGTTTCTATACGTGTTGTTGCAGTGATCGTGCAACGTTGTTGTTTAAGGGTTATGTTTTCAACTGAATCAATAAATTCTAAAGGCTGATCTGCTAATTGTTGTGCATGTTGTACCCATAAGTCGGTACCGCCTGCAACTTTGATGGGACTGTTATCGGAAGCTGGTTTTTTTTCAGTCGTTGATAACTGATTGAGCTGTTTGGGAATATCTGCAAACCATGTAGGTAGTATTTTCCAGTTAATTAAATCATTGATCCTGTTTTCGGCAGCAGAATTGGCTAAATCAAATTGCTGACATAATACGCTTAAGGCTCGTTTAATGCCTGCATAGCCGGTACAACGACATAAGTTACCACTTACTGCATCAATAGCCAGAGATTGTTCTGAAGTAGAAGACGTCAAAAAAAAAGCGGTAATTGCCATCACTAAGCCTGGCGTACAAAACCCACACTGTATACCCCCTTGTTCCAGCAAAGCCAGTTGCACAGGATTTAAACAGTCGCTGCTAATGCCTTCAATAGTGACTATATGTCGTCGATTGACTAGTCCTAAAGGCAATAAACAACTATTCACCGGGCGGTAATGGATTTGACCTTGTTTGAACTCCCCAGATAACACCATACAACTACCACAATCACCTTCACGACAGGCTGCACGAGTACCAATTAATTGTTTTTCCTTACGCAAAAAATCCAGTAATACCATGCCATCGGATGAACTTGTTTCAACTGGCATGTTGTTAAGGACAAAATGAGACATGGCTTAGACTTGTAGTGTAGTGAAATCAAATTTTCGACCATCAAATAAGCCTTTATCACTTAATTTTAATTCTGGAATAACTAATAGTGCCATAAAGGATAAAGTCATAAAGGGAGCTCTTAATGTGGATCCCAGTTGTTTTGTTCGTTGATTTAAATCCTTGTATCGTTCAGCGACGATATTGCCGTCTTCATTGCTCATAAGTCCAGCAATGGGTAGGGCTAATAAATGACTCTGTTGACTAGCATCAACCACCACGATTCCGCCTTGTTTTTTGATAATCGCATTAATAGCATGACACAAAGAACGGACATCTGTTCCGACGGCAATAATATTTTGCGAGTCATGGGCAACAGTTGAAGCTAAAGCGCCTGCTTTTAAAGAAAAGCCGTGGATAAAACCAATGGAAGGAGGGGAGGGTTGATAGCGGTTAACGACAGTTAAAAACAAAATATCCCTTTCAGTATCAGCGACCATTAATCCTGCTTTAGTTTTCGCATCTGTTATCCATTCTTCTGTTATTAGTTCGCCATCAAAGGCCTTTATAACTCGAATTTCTTTACTGCTAGCCTTAATTAAAAAATCATCTTCCTTTACCGCTCTGGCATTAAAGTGATTGTATTCAGCTGTGTCGCAAGCATTAATAAAGCTTTTTTCGTGATTAGCGACACAAAGTCCATTGATCCAGGTCTGTTTAGGTATAAATGATTGTAGATCTGACACTTCCACAGCATCCATGGCATCGCCAAGCTGTAATTGACCAACGGCTAATGCATAGTGTTTAACAGGATTAACACAGGCACATTGCAGTACATGGTAAAGGTTGTGGCTTTTGGCGATAGCGCGTGCGACTAACTGATTAATATGGCCTAGTTGTAAATCATCGGGGTGTTTATCATCACTGCAAAGCATCACTTTGTCGGGATAAAGGCTAATCAACTCATGTAATGCTTCAAAATTTCGAGCTGCCGAGCCTTCGCGGATCAGAATTTTCATACCCGCAGCAATTTTGTCTTCAGCTTCTGCCAGGGTACTGCACTCATGATCGGTGCTGATACCGGCCTGGGCATATAGCTTGGCTTGTTCACCTAATACGTTGGGGGCATGACCATCAATAGGAAACCCATATCGCTGTGCAAGCGCTAGTTTAGCCATCACTTCAGGGTCTTTAGCCAATACCCCTGGATAGTTCATCATCTCTGATAAATAGCGAGTCTCACCCGATTTAAACAAAGTGTCTATTTGTTCGGCTGTTAAACAGGCACCTGAGGTTTCAAAGGGGGTGGCGGGAACACAGGAGGGGGCCCCAAAGAAAATTTTTAAGGGGGTTTGTGCGGCATTTTCATACATGAAATGTATGCCTTTAAGACCTAAGACATTGGCAATTTCATGTGGATCAGAAACAGTGGCAACAGTACCATGTAATACAGCCAGCCTAGAGAATTCGACAGGCGTTAACATAGAGCTTTCTATATGGATATGTGCATCAACAAAGCCCGGGAGTAAATAACCATACTCAGGGTTTTCCTCTGCTAGTGGTTCTATACTTTGAATAACACCTTGTTGCCATACCACTTGAGCCAAAAAAATACGCTGCTGCTTAATATCAACATAATTACTTTTAATGCATCCATTAATCGGTTTCATTTTTACGCTCGAAACAAGTAGATTGAAATTTTGCAGGGCCTCTTAGTTGCTAATTTCTCTGGTTTGGTCACAGCTGAAAGCCCTTGCTATTACATTTAATAATAGTCCAGAACTAAGTAACTTGTTTTATTCTTAGGGTTGTTAGCAAATAGCATAACTGACTATAAATCTCTGCTTGTTTAACCCGCTTCAAAATCTAAAACACATAAATCCTTTGCAGCATGTAACTGACCATTCAATAACATGTTTTTTAACTTTTCAGTGCGTTGCATATAAACTTCTGTGTGTTCTTTAAAGGCTTCGGGTAGATGATGGCGTTCCAGTTGGGATAAATGACCATCAAAAGCGGCTGAAATACTGAGCAAGTCAAGAATAAAGTAGCGTTCTTTTTCGGGGAGTTGATCTAATAGTTGCAAAAAGTCTTCCCAGTTATCATATTCTGCATTTTCATCAACTTGAAAGGTTTCGCACAGTCTGGTTAACAGCACCAGCATATTTGGATGGTAATTTTGCGCTAGCACCATCATGGTGGCAACGGCTCTGATTGAACCCTCTCTGGCTTTTGGTGATAGTTGATCTACGATCTCTTCAGTCAGCATATCATTAACGATGTATGCGGCTAATTTATTGCCAAAAAGTCTGAGTCTTGCTTCTTTGGCAACTTTATATAAAGTAAAAGCATCCCATATGCCAGTGATAGGGATTGCTATCCAGCTAAAGGCATTACGCATTTCACCTTTACCAAATAGGCGAATCAACACAAATTTAACTAACATGCCACTGAGTATAACTTTTGCTTTATATAAAAAAGCGACTAAAAACAGTTTGGATTTGGATAGATGTTTAAGCGGGTCTATACCTAGATAATGGATGACCGGGTCAGGTACTTCCAGGGCTGCACGGGCCAATATATTAGGCACGGCATCATCACCAGGTAAACAGGAACCTTTAGTAGACTGATTGTGCCCAGTTAAACAAGCTAGGCTGTAAACGGTTTTAAGCCCTAACCAGAATAATACCGCCATTTCGACTATCAGCATAACCACCAGTACACTGCCATAGAGGAAATAATAGGGTACTGTTTCCATACTGTCCTGATAAGTCCATTCCACCCAGATAGAAACAAAAGTCGTTAATGCGCCGATAGCAAAGGCGATAACTGCAGCAAAAGCGGTGATATTACTGGCCAGTGTTTGCAGGGTAATATCAGGCGGTAAATCATCAATACTGATGTTTTCCATCTCATCAGTGCCAGATTGATCTGCCAGATAGCGATAATATTTAACCCCTAATTTTTCAAAAAAACCTGGATCTTCATTACGTTGATAGGAAGGTTTGGAGGTATTATTATTGGAAACAGACATGCCTTAATCCTCTCTGCTGGATGTTGTGTGTTGATTAATCAGATCAATCCATTGTTGTTGTAATATTTCATTTGCTAAATGCAGGGGGATGCGCTCAGCTGCTCGCTATCTTGATTGAGTAACGTTGCCTGTTGTAGTTTATCCAGACCGTCATTAATTTCAAAGTCCACCGGGATATCATATTGTGCTTCCTGATTCCCCAAAGCTTCAGCCAATTTTCACAGACAGTATTATTTGGTAGTAACGAACAATACTGGAATGAGTTCCATGATAACTATGATGTAGGAGTGTCCGCCCTCGGCGCGAATATAACAGGCTCTTGCTTTAGATCAAGAACCCTATTTAAAATCGAGCCGAGGGCGGACGCTCCTACCTATTTCTCATTTAAATTAAAGGTCTACACAGTGGCGGAAAGTGATGCGTACCATTGTTCGGTATAAAAATACTGATTGAGCACTATTCAGTAGTTAAACTTAGATTGCTTGTAATGAGTTGATCAGCTCTTTCTGGGTCCACATCAACATCCAGTAAAAATAGCCGTTTAATTTCTATTTCTTTTTTAACCAGATATGTTGAAATTGCCAGGGCTCTTTCAACCGCCAAGTCTTGTAGCGATTGAGTATTAGCCGGAATAATTTCTGCTAATTTTGTTTTTGCCACAGTATGAAACTCCCCCATTTTTTCATCAATCAATTTGGGTGTACCAAATATTGATCGTTTAGCCAGTGTTGGAAATTTTGCAATAAAAAGGTCGGCTAACAGTCTCTGGTAGTTTTTATCAGAGGGTGATAAATGATTTGATACCAGCTTCTTATTACCTTCTTTAATTAACTCATCATTACGTAATTGATTAATCTGATGATCCAAGGCCATAGCCTGCATAAGTGGCCAGTCTTGTGATGAATAGGCTGCGCCCTTTATTTCTAATTGTAAGTTAGGTCTTTTTGATAGCGCTGTTACTAAACCACTTAGTTTATTTTGTTGTTGCTCATCCAGCTCGGCTGAACCGGCAGAAAAAGTAATTTTGCTGATATCTTCATCGCTATCAATTAATGAAGCAATCGCATAAAAAGGGGAGGTGACTATTTTGCTGATTACATTTACCAGTGCATCAACAATAATACTGCCTACACTAAATTCAGGACTATCCAAGTCACCGGTAATGGGTACATCCAGGGCTATTTTTCCATCTGCATCTTGTAATAATGCAATGGCCAGACCTAGAGGTAAAGAAACAGCTTCAGGATTTTCTACTTCATCGCCTAAGACAAGTTGGTCAATTAACAAGCTATTGGACGCGGTTAATTGTTTATTATGAATTTTGTATTTTAAACCCAGCGTCATATTGCCTTTTTCAATTTTACGCCCGGCAAACTCAGCCATATATGGCGTTATGATAGGTAGGGGCATACTGTTAAAATCGAGTGAAAAGTTAGAATTTCCAGTTGCGGGGGTGATTTCCCCTTTAATAATAACTGGCGCTAGGTTATCTACCCGCCCATCTAAAGCGACTTTGATGGTGGCTTTTTTATCAGAAGAAATGCCTTTAACAGAGCCTTTTAGTTGATTGATATGAGCTGAAAATGGCAGGATAAGGGATTGATCTGAAAAGTCAGAAACCCCGTCTACTATCATAAATTGATTGATTTTAAATTTAACGGGGTTATTTTCAACATCTTTAGCAGCTTGTTGTTCAGGCTTGCTTTCTTCAGTTTTAGCGTTGCCAATGGCAATGTCATTAACATTGATTGTTTTATCTTTACGGATTAAAACCCGACTGTAAAGTTGGTCAACTTTGATGGTATCAATACTGTAATCATTTTCAGCAATATCCAGTTTTATTTTATTTAAGCTGAGTTTTTTCCAGTTTAAAAAGTCTTTATTGGAAATTTGATCACGCGAGACAAAGTTATCAATATGACTATCTGCATTAATATTGATTGCCAAAGGCTTTTCTTGTTGCTGTTTTAAAACGATATTGGCATCGATATTAAATAAACCCGAGATAATATCCAGGCGGGCAAATTTGCTGATATACGGCTGGAAATCATTAATAGCAATATCATTGACTGCAAGATTAATATTGCTGGAAAGTGGCTCTAATATGGCATTACCATTAACTTGTAAGTGCCCTTTTTTATTTAATTTTAGAGCCAGTTTAAACGGTAATGTAGCGCCTGTTTTATTAGTTAATTCTGTTGAACTGAGGTTAACAGAACTTAGTGCTAGTTTGACCGGTGTCGCTAATGTTTTATCAGTAAAATCTAAGGAAAAATCAGTTAAATTCAGTTTGTTTAGATTAACCTGCCAAGGCTCGGATGTTTCTTCAGCAACAGCAGGAGCTGTCGCTGGCGCCTGTGGCTGCTTATTTTGAGGGGCAAACAGTGATTGATAATTAATACTGCCATCAGCATTTAGCCAGGCAATAAACTCGGCCCTTGCAGCCGATACTTCGGCTATTTCGACTTGTTTTTTTAATACATCAACTGCAATACCTGAAACTGTAAATTCAGGAATACTAATAACTGAATCAGCTGAGCCCTTTTCTGATAGTTTTATGTCATACAAATTGACTAAAGCCTGGTTAATTAAAACCTGCATACCTTCTGCGGTTTCAGATAGCTGATAATTGGCTTCAATATTTTCACTGCCCGATAAAATTTTAAAATTAACCGTGTCCTCCAGGAAAAGATGCCAGACCTTATTGAAATTAATTTTACTGAGTTTTATTGTTCCACTGGATTTTAAAGGCGATAGTGTTAGCTGGCCTTTCCAATTAAATTGACCACCTGAGGCAAGTCTTAAGGAAAAACCTAAATCAGATTGATTGTTAATAATAGTGGTGAAATTATCGATGCTTAAATTGATTGGGCTAACGGTTTCTTGTTGAGACTGGATGTAAAAGTCATCTTTCCAGTTTAATTTACCCGTTAAAATAGAAATGTTGGCGATGGTGATAGGCAAAGCTTCGCTATTTTCAGCTGGCTTTTGTTCTTTTCCCTGTTTTTCCGGCTTTCCTGATAATAAATCAGAGAAATTAAAATCAGCTTGTTGATTCCGCGTTATTGAAATGTCGGGTGATTTAAGTAACACCTGATCCATTTTTAATGAAAGGTCTAATATGGATTGAATAACGGCTACATTGAGATAAAATTGTTCAAAACCAACAAAAGCGCTGTCATCCGTATTGTTAAGTTTAAACCCCTGTAATGTTAATTCCATGGAAAATGGATTAAACTTTATCTCTTCAAGCTGGGCCGATCTGTTTAAGTGCTCTTTGCTGAGTTTAGGGAGCTGATTGCTGATAACAGCCGGTAAAATCAGAAAGCCAACAGCCGCATATAGCAATATGGCGGTGGCGAGGGATATAAAGATGGTTTTAATTACGGGTGAAATAACAAGTCCTTTCATCTCTTTATTTCCTATTTTTATATGGGAACTGGGATTTTTAATAATTTAACAGGTATAACTGATGAAATATGCCATTATATATTTACACGGCTTTAATTCTGCATCACTAGACTTATCTGGTAAGTTACTCACTAGTAAGGAAAAATTAGTGGTATTAAACAGATTTTGTGAGCAACAGCAGATTCCTTTTTGTACACCTAATGTAGATTATAGAAATTTTACACAAATTATAAGTGATTTATTAGATTTGTTTAAACAATTATCTAGTCAAGGATATCAGGTTTTATTTATGGGCTCCTCATTGGGTGGGTTCACCAGTGAATATATGGCTATGAAAACACAATCTAAAGCCATTATGATTAATCCTGCAATTTCTCCTTCTACATTATTAGTTCAGTTTATCGGCTGTAGCGAAAATTTTGAAACCAAACAGGCTTATGATTGGCAGCAACAGCATTGTGAACAATACATTGAATTTGAATCAGAATTAGCTAACTATTCTGGCACTCCAATTAATCGCACGCTATTATTGGATATGGCTGATGAGTTACTGGACTCAAATTTAACGTTGAAGAAATATAAAAACTGCGCAAATGTCTTCACTTATCAAGGGGGTTCCCATAGTTTTGAACATATAGAACAAGCCTTGCCTGAAATTAAAAAAGTCATTTTTAGTTAATGAAGAAAACTACTTCTGTAAGGATATAAAACAATGAATAGAGCCTTATTAATGAAAATCCATATGCTACTAGCGGCGTTTATGCTTCCAGTAGCCATTATGTATCCTGTAACAGGTGCTTTGTACACATGGGGAGTAAAGGGGGATTATGAAACTAATAAATTTCAGATCGTACTTAAGCAACCCTTAACAAAAGATAAAGAACTGTTGCAGGCTTTGGTGATACAAGAACTGACAAAAAAAGACATCGCTTTGCCAAGTGGTAAAGCTAAAATCAAAACAGCCGGGAATTCTTACTTATTTGAATGGACGGGGTCTAATCGAGATGTGATTTTAGAACCAGGAGCAGATCAATTAATTGCTCAATTAAAAGTAAAGGAAACCAGCAGTTATCGACAACTGGTTCAGTTACATAAAGCTAAGGGAGGTACTGGGTTTAAAGTATATGCGGCAGTGTTTGCAACGGCACTGTTAACGCTATTAATAACAGGATTTATAATGGCGATACAAATGCCAAAATTCAGAAAGCCAGTTTTGATATCGGCTAGTGCAGGCGTGCTTGCGTTTATTGCCTTGTTAATGAGTTCTTAATGGTGCGTGATGTTATCTTAGGGGGGGGATTAGAGGCTGTAAAAGTATTAAGCTCTTATTCCCCTCTTTAGCAAAGAGGGGGTAGGGAATATTTGAATTGTAAAATAAAGTCTTTAATATCTATGGCTTTATTTTTTATAAAATCCCCCTCTATCCCCCGTTTCCAAAGAGGGAGGTCAAAAGGAGAATACTTTCACAATCTCATTACACTGCTGTCACTTTCTTAAAGCATTATAAAAAACTATCAGCAACAATGCTCTGTAACCAGTTCTTTGCATTAATAGCTTCCTGGGCAAGTGTCAAATCATCAGTATAAGGCGTTACGCCTCCAGCACCCTTAACTTTGGCAATTTCACCTAAATGGTTTAACTTATAAACCATGGCAACAGAAATAGCTTGATCAGCGGTAATCAGGCTATAACAGGTGTTTATCCATGTTGCTTGCATGGGATCAATTTGATTGATTAAACTGACGATTGCAAAAGCACACACTTTGGCTTCGTTATTGGCGGCAAAAGCAGATTTTGGAATGGGGCTGTGTATTGAGGCATCGCCAATTACATGGATATCTGGTAATAATGTTGATTCACTGGTTTGATGATTAACTGGGCACCATCCACTGTTATCACAAAGACCTGATATTTGAGCAATGTTTGCAGCCTGTTGTGCAGGAATATAATTTAATACATCAGCTTTATAGCTGTCTCCAAAATCAGTTTCAACTTGTTTGTTTTTCACATCAATTTTGACCACAGGATTGTCTGGGAGAGAATGCCATTCAATCATGCTATTTTGACTAGCAAAACCATAATGCTTTTTCCAGCCCTGAATGAATAAGCCCTGTTTAGAAAACTGAGTTTTAGGGTCAAGAATAATTATTTTAGATTTTGGCTTATATTGTTTTAAATAATAAGCCATCATACTGGCACGTTCATATGGCCCAGGTGGACATCTAAACGGGTTGGGGGGCGCACAGATAACAACCGTTCCACCATCATCCATACTATGCAATTGTTTTTTTAATAGGCTAGTTTGCAAACCCGCTTTCCAGGCATGAGGAATTAGATGTGTAGTTGAATTATCATGTCCCTCAATTGATTGCCAACGAAAATCGATGCCAGGGGATACAATTAATCTATCGTAAGCAATGTTCTGCTGATTACTCAGAGTAACAAAATGTTTTTCCGGATTTATTTCCGAAACTGTGTCATGCACAAGCTTTATATCGTAGAGACGCTCAAGGTTTTGATAAGAAACAGTAAGAGAGTCTATGCTTGTTAAGTTAGCTAACACCCAGTTACTGCCAGGGCAGGTGACATAGTGTTTATTGGGTTCAATAAGGGTAACTTGAATACTGGGATCAAGTTTTTTTATGGTTTTTGCAGCCGTTGCGCCACCAAAGCCTCCACCAATAATGACCACATGTGCCTTTTTAGCTGATTTAGAGGATATATTGTGACAGCCAGGGGCGAGTAAAGCAGCTGAACTCGCCGCTAATTGAATGAAATGTCGTCGGCTAAGCATTAGTTTTATTGGCTGACATAGTTAGCTACTGCTGTTAATTCCGCATCACTATAACCTCTAGTGATTCTATCCATTATTGTGGCGCTTTTAGTCTTGTTCTTAAAAGCAAATAGAGTCTGTGTTAAAGCTATTGCTGATAAGGGTTGAGAAAGTTTAAGGTTGATCAATTTTTCACCGTGACAACTATAACAGGCATAGGCAATCATTTTTCCTGAAACATCAGCCAAGGAAAGAGAGCAATGTATAGCCAATAGCATTGTAAAAGTGATTTGAAATACAGTTTTTTTCATCGCAAACAAGTTGATGGTGAGTAAAAATACTACCTTACTCTACTGGATTAAGTACACTGTTATTTTAAGCTGCTATTGATGAGGACTGTGATGTTACGTCTAATGTTATTGTTGTTTTCACTTTTTATGACTGAGATTTCCTTGGCTGTAGAAATTAGTTTTAAAACAGAAGATAAAGCGACTATTTATGCAAATTACCAACAACGTGGCTCTCATGCCGTTTTATTAGCGCATGGTGCAATTTTTAACAAAGAAAGCTGGGGGAAGTTTGAACAAAGCTTACTTGATACCAATTTCACTGTTCTAGCTATCGACTTTAGAGGCTATAACAAATCGACTCAAGGTGAACAGCTTCATGCCTTATATAAAGACATACTAGCAGGGGTTAAATTTCTAAGGAATCAAAATAATATCGATAAAGTTACTGTACTCGGTGCCAGCATGGGCGGTGCAGCGGCATCAAAAGCCAGTGTTTATTCTGCCGAAAATAGTATTGATCAGCTGATCTTATTGTCGCCAGCCAAGGTGTTTAAAGCTGAAGCACTTAAAGGCGATACCTTGTTTATCGCCAGTAAAAAAGAATACTTGAAGAAATCAATAGAGACTGCTTTTAATAAAGCAGCTGATCCAAAACAATTATTACTGATCAATGGTAAAGCACATGCGCAACATATTTTTAAAACGGATCAATCAGAGATTTTAAGCGCTGCAATTATTAAGTTCTTGAAATCAATAGGTACAGAGGATAAATAGCAACGCCTCTAAGGAACATGCATTAAGTTAAGGAGTTTTATATAGGATGGATTCCCTTAATTTTAATTTAATAACATTGGGTCGGTGGCCCAATGTTGTCAGTTTTATTTCATGCGCATGCCTTATTAATAATTTGTTCCTGACTCAATAGTAACGGGGAAAATTAGTTACACTAATAATTTTAAGGTAGATAAAACAGTAGATTATCTAAATAATGAGCGTTATTGATGATTTAGATAGAGTAGCTGATGGTTTTAAAGAAACAAGTGAGTGGATTAGACAACTTAGCGTTTGATAATCGGTTTGTACAGCAATTACCCGCTGATTGTGAAACTGATAATTATCGAAGACAAGTTACAAAAGCCTGTTATTCAAACGTTTTACCAACCAAAGTCGCAGCCCCAAAAGTTGTTGCCTATTCTCGAGAAATGGCTGAACAACTGGGTTTTACAATAGCTGATTGTGAATCTGAACAATTTGCTAAGGTTTTTGTTGGTAATGAAATACTGGCAGGAATGAAGCCTTATGCCATGTGTTATGGCGGGCATCAATTTGGTCAATGGGCAGGGCAACTGGGTGATGGTCGAGCTATAAACCTGGGTGAAGTCGTTAATACAGAAAATCAACGCTGGGCTTTGCAACTGAAAGGCGCGGGTCCAACCCCTTATTCACGATCTGCTGATGGATTGGCTGTTTTACGCTCCTCTGTACGTGAATTTTTATGCAGTGAAGCCATGTTTCATCTTGGTGTACCCACCACCCGAGCACTCAGTCTTATTTTGACGGGTGAGAACGTTGTTAGAGATATGTTTTACGATGGTAACCCTAAAGCCGAACAAGGTGCAGTAGTTTGCAGAGTGGCTCCTTCCTTTATCCGTTTTGGTAATTTTCAGCTGTTTGCTTCCCGAGGGGAGGTTGAGGTATTACGACAATTCCTTGATTACACAATCACTACAGACTTTCCACATTTAGTAGAAAATCAAGCTTCATTAGGTAAAGAAATTTATTTAGCCTGGTTTGAAGAAGTCTGCCGCACCACGGCTGAAATGATTGTGCACTGGCAACGAGTCGGTTTTGTTCATGGGGTAATGAATACTGACAATATGTCTATTATGGGTTTAACCATTGATTATGGCCCTTATGGCTGGCTGGATGATTATGATCCTGATTGGACTCCGAATACCACTGATGCGGGGGAGCGCCGTTATCGATATGGACAACAACCGCAAATGGCCCTGTGGAATTTGGTCCAGTTAGCGAATGCAATTTATCCTTTAATAGACGAGGTGGAACCTTTACAACAAGCCTTAAGCATTTATAACCAAAGTTTTGATGAGGGCTGGAATAGTATGATGGCAAATAAACTGGGTTTGAGGGCATTTATCCCCGAAACTGATAATGATTTATGCCAGGAATTATTTGCTTTATTGGCAGAAGTTGAAACAGATATGACCCTTTTTTACCGTAAACTGGCATTAATTGATATAGAGGGCAGGGTGGGTGATTATACAGATGAGCAATTATTAGCGCCTTTGCAAGAAAGTTGGTATAGATTGGACGCACTCACAGAATCATATAAAACGCGTGTCACCCTTTGGTTGCGTAAATATATTCTCAGATTACAGCAAGAAGAAACCAAACAGGCTGACAAAATACAGCGGATGAATGCCGCCAACCCTAAGTATGTATTACGAAATTATCTCTCTCAGATGGCTATCGATAAAGCAGAACAAGGCGATTACTCAATGGTTAAGGATTTATTAGAAGTGATGCGACACCCCTATGATGAACAAGCCGATAAACAACACTATGCGGTTAAAAGGCCTGAATGGGCTAGAAATAAAGCGGGCTGTTCTAAATTATCCTGTAGTTCATAGATTTGTATGAGCGCCCATCTCTTCAAGTTGTTATCGATAACACAGCGTACTGCTTTTTGGTCTGGCAGCATAGGAATTAGATGTTGTTTCCACTGTCTCCGTCACTGCCATTAAGTTAAGCGGATATTATCTGTTGTAGGGTGGATGAGCGCTAGCGTTATCCACCATTTTTCAAAGACTTGCTGGGTTATGCTATCGCTAACCCAACCTTCCCACGCAGAGTGCCACTGCTATTAAGTTAAGGGATTAGTCCGTTGGGGCGCAGTGCTTTAGCCTGCATTAATAGCTAAAAATAGCAGGCTAAAGCACTGCGCCCCACGCTGTATTTCTCTTAACTTAATGGCAGTGTGGCAGCGCGAGGGAACGAGAAAGCGTACTTTTTTCATTTCAAATTATTATCATGAGAGTCTATACTAATAAATGAAAATCAGTAGATTGAAAGTAGAGAAAAATATTGCTTAATACTTGCTCAATGAATTTTGAAAAAGTTTAACTTAATGCGGAGAACTGCTTATGTTTAAAAGGCTCATGTCCATTTTACTTTTGCTTATATGTCTGGTCATTGTTGACAGGTATTTTTTTACAGGCCTGGAATCTCTTAAAATAAAAAAAGTTACACCAAGCCCAACGATTGAAAAAATAAACTTAGGGGCCGAATTGAGTTTACTTTCTGCTCCAATCTGGATTGCTCAACATCATGGTTATTTTAAACAACAAGGTTTGGATGTAAATATTATTGAATTTGACTCCGGCAAAGCCAGTTTTATTGCTATGCTGGAGACGCAGGGAGTGGATGTATCAACTGTGGCTCCAACACCCATCATGTTTAATAGTTTTAAACGTAAAGACTTTTCAATTATCGCAACTTTTACTCATTCTGATGATGATGTTAAGGTAATTGCTCGTACTGACAAAGGAATTAACAATAGCAAAGATTTAGTGGGCAAAAAAATTGCTACTCCAGCCGGGACCACTGGACAGTTCTTTGTTGATGCATTTCTAACATTTAATAACATCCCTACTTCTCAAGTCGAAATAATTGATATAAGCCCAGAAAATTTACCCATAGCACTGCAAAAAGGGGAAGTTGATGCCATTGTGATCTGGGAACCACATGCATATCATGCGCAGCAATTATTGCTGAACAAAATAATACGCATACCGAGTAAGGACGTTTATTTGGAAACGTTTAACTTAATGGCTATGAACCGTTTTATAAAAAATCATCCTGAAAGTATTAAAAAGATTATAGTAGCCCTGAGTCATGCTATTGAATTTATTGATAAAAATGAAATACAGGCTCAGTCTATTGTGGCAAAAAAACTTGGCCTGGATGAGAAGACAATTAAACAATTATGGCAAGATTATAGCTTTGAACTATCCCTTAATCAGGAATTAATTGTGACTCTAGAAATGGAAGCAAGATGGGCAATCAGAGAAAAGCTAACAGACAAAACCGAAATCCCCAATTATTTTAATTATATTTATAAACAAGCACTTGAAAAAACAAACCCTAAGGCTGTAAGAGTTTTTTAGTAATTTATAAAGTGACCCGAGAACCTTATAATGAAAATCAGAGACCGAGTTAGAGTATTGATATTGATTCCAATTATTTTTGGAATCTGTCTGATCGGTATTGAACTTTGGATGACTCAACGTGTTAATAGGGTACATGAAAATGATAGTCTAATTACTGAAGTCACCCTATCCATCTTTATTATAAACCACCTGTCTGGGGAACTGATTCGTCACCCAAATGAGGAGCGCCCTAAACAACAATGGCAGAGAATTCACCGAAAGTT
>Ga0209495_1001306_pt1 | contig 17526 bp, 12 predicted proteins | sample EN1Hudsemesocosm_FD_184629 | JGI IMG/M metagenome (GOLD analysis project Ga0209495, IMG submission 184629) | Methane-oxidizing microbial communities from mesocosms in the Hudson Canyon - EN1E Hudson Canyon (SPAdes) (version 2) | ecosystem: Environmental > Aquatic > Marine > Cold seeps | place... | reverse complement strand
CTTTAAATAGGTCTTCAAGTTCTTGATGAGAGATTCGAGATAATAAAGTTGGGTTGTTGATTTTGTAACCATTCAAATGCAAAACAGGTAAAACAGCACCATCACGAATAGGGTTTAAAAACTTATTAGAATGCCAAGAGGTGGCAAGAGGGCCCGTTTCCGCCTCACCATCACCAACTACCACGGTAACCACTAAATCTGGATTATCAAATGCTGCACCAAAGGCATGTGAGATGCTATAACCCAGTTCGCCACCTTCATGAATAGAGCCTGGCGTCTCAGGTGTGCAATGACTACCAATGCCACCGGGGAATGAGAATTCTTTGAAAAACTGATGTAAACCTTGTGTATCTTCACTCTTATTTGGGTAGATTTCTGAATAAGCGCCTTCAAGATAAACCGGTGCCAATACACCCGGAGCGCCATGACCAGGGCCTGCCATAAAGATCGCATTAATATCGTAGGCATTAATTAAGCGATTCATATGGATATAAGTAAAGCTTAAGCCTGGGCTAGCTCCCCAATGTCCTAATAAGCGATTCTTAATATGCTGGGCTTGTAATGGTTCTTTTAGTAAAGGATTCTCTTGTAGATAAATCATGCCTGCGGCGAGATAATTACAAGCGCGCCAGTAGGCATTAATATTTTTTAGCTCTGTGCTCGAAAGTTTGCTGTCATTAGCCACTGAGATTTACTCCGTAGTACGTGCTGTTAAGTTTTGAATATATTAAGTGAATAATATCATTCTTTACTTATATTGCAGCAGTAAGTCTAAGGTGTTAGACGAAAGAAGCGATTAGAACGGGGATGTGGAAATAAAAAAGCCCCAGCACTAAAATAATGCTGGGGCTTTCATATATGGTGGCCCGACCTGGAATCGAACCAGGGACACAGGGATTTTCAATCCCTTGCTCTACCGACTGAGCTATCGGGCCATTTAAGGTCGAGCATTAAACCCTGTGGCGGCTTAGCTGTCAAGTGAAAAGGTGATTTATTTTGAAATACGGTCTTGTCCACAAGGTGTTCACATGGTGTAATGGCTCGCTTGTTTTATGGTTTTATTAATTATGGATGTGTAATGACGTTACGCGGAAAATATAGTTTGTGGCTTACTGTTCTTATCGTGGTAGCCATTTTTATTGTGCCGATGGCTATGAAGTCAACAGTGCTCGATGAATGGCTGGAACAATATTCTGAAGCGGTTGAAGCCGCCCAAGAAGGTGACGAGGACGATAATGACGCTCAAGAGGCTGAGCTTGTAGAAAGTATGCAGGTTAGGATTAATGATGAGATTGGTGGATATGCGGGTGTAGAAACACTCACATTACAAGGAACAGAATTTTTCCCTGAAATTAAAGCGCACGCTAAGGTTATTGATATTAGACCGATGCTGACATTACAAGCGCGACATAATCAGGCAGTAGCCGCTTTTAATGTTGCCAAGGTAGCTGAGCGATCTGCGGCACAGGAGTTAGCACGATTAAAAAGTTTGGCTAAAAATGCCGGTAGTATCGCGGCTAAAAAAGTGAATTATGGGCAAGCATCATACAATGAAGCTAAAGCAAAATTACAGGGTTTAAACTTTGAGACACAAGCTGTACGAGATGAAGCATTGCAGGTATGGGGAAAAGAAGTCTCTACTTGGATTTTGGACTCAGGCTCTAAATCTTGGCGGCGATTATTAAGTCATCAGGATAGCTTACTTCTGGTTAGCTTACCGGTTGATGTCTCACTAGCTTCTGAGGATGGATTTATTCGACTTGCACGTAATGGCGAGCGAAATAAAGCACGTAAAGCCTATTATGTTTCATCCGCTTTGAGAACAGATCAAGACATTCAAGGTGAAACCTATTTCTTTAAGGCTGCGACAGGCAAGTTACGGGTTGGCATGCGTGTCGATGCTTGGTTACCGCAGGGTGATGAAGCTTTAAAGGGTGTTTTTATTCCTGATCAGGCAATAGTGTGGAATGCAGGGCAGCCTTGGGTTTATGTCAAACTTGAAGAAGATCTTTATCAGCGTCGATCGGTATCAACGGGTGTAACTGCCGCTGGTGGCCTATTTATGGGTGCTGATATTGAGGCTGGAGAGCAATTGGTGATACGTGGTTCACAGATGTTGTTGTCGGAAGAGTTTAGATGGCAGATCTTGGATGAAGATGATGACTAGAGAGTGTCGCACTAGTCGTCTTTTTCACTATCTTAATATTGCATAAGTAGAGATTAATCATGCTGTCACATGTTGTTGCTTTTTCAGTCAGGTTTAGAGGTGTTGTTGTTGCTTTAGCAATACTGCTTATGGGTTATGGGATCTATAAATTATCTAATTCTAGTTTAGATATTTTCCCAGAGTTTGCTCCTAAACAAGTCATTATTCAGACTGAGGCACAAGGTCTTACTGCTGAGCAAGTTGAAGTTTTGATCACCCAGCCATTAGAAAATGCCTTAGGCGGTCTAGTGGGAACCGAGTCTATTCGCTCTCAATCAATTCCAAGTTTGTCTGTAGTTATTCTGACTTTTTACGATAGCACCGATATTTATCTTGATCGCCAGTTAGTTTCTGAACGCTTATTAGGTTTGAGTGATGCACTGCCAGAAAATATGGGGCCACCATTAATGGTGCCATTAGAATCTTCATCTGGCACGATTATGACGATTGGTTTGAGCTCGGATAATCATGACCTAATGGAATTACGTGGATTGGTTGATTGGACACTGTCGCCTCGACTATTGAGTGTGGAGGGTGTGGCTGATATCAATGTGTTTGGTGGTGAAGAAAAGCAGTTACAAATCCAAATTGATAGCGATAAATTAGTCCGTTATGGCATTTCCATTAATGAGATTACGGAGGCTGCAAAAAGTGCCACAGGCATTATGGCCAGCGGTTTTATAGAAAATAGCAATCAGCGAATGATGTTGAAGCTGACGGGGCAACCGATGTCAGCAGGTGAACTTGCTAAAGTGGTGCTTAGATACACAGAGAATGGCACTGTTTTATTAGGAGATGTGGCTACTGTTATTGCCGCTCCTGCTCCAGCAATCGGTGGCGCGGCAATAGCCGGAAAGCCGGGTGTAGTTTTGATGGTGATTGGTCAATATAAGGCTAATACTTTAGCTGTCACACATGGCGTCGAAGCGGCATTAGCTGAGTTCAAAAGCGGCTTTGAGGCCGATGGCATTACACTGCATGATGACCTATTTCGTCCCGCTAACTATATCGAGTCTTCATTAAATAATATCCGCGAACATTTGATGGTCGGTGGTGGCCTAGTGATGTTGGTATTGATCTTGTTTTTGTTTAATTTGCGAACAGCACTGATTTCAATTACTGCCATTCCATTATCTTTATTTGCCGCACTGATTGTGTTGTTAGAAATGGGCGTAAATATCAATATTATGGTCCTAGGTGGACTGGCGATTGCCTTAGGTGAGGTTATCGATGATGCGATTATTGATACTGAAAATATCTTTAGACGTTTACGGGAGAACTCGGCTTTATCAAGCCCTAAATCTACAATGGATGTGGTATTTGATGCTTCGATGGAGGTGCGTAGCTCTGTTGTTTATGCCAGCTTTATTGTAATGCTGGTCTTTATTCCTTTATTGACCTTGAGTGGTGTGGCTGGGCGAATGTTCCAACCTTTGGGTGAAGCGTATATTTTAGCTATTTTTGCCTCATTAGCCGTTGCTTTAACGGTGACACCAGCACTATGTCATATCTTATTAACTCGTTGGGGTAAATTGAGCGAGAAGGAACCGCCATTGGTTCGATTATTGAATCCTATTTATGGTTGGGTCTTAGGACTTGTCAGTCGTTTCCCTAAAATTACCTTTAGTGGCGTAGTTGCCTTTTGTTTGGCTGGACTAGCTATCTTGCCATTATTAGGCGGAAGCTTCTTACCGGAGTTACGAGAAGGCCATTATATTATTCATACCGCTAGTGTACCGGGCACATCTATTGAAGAATCATTACGGATTGGTGGTCAGATAGAGAAACGTGTTGCCGAGATTGAAGGGGTCAGATCAACCTCGCAGTGGGCTGGGCGAGCGGAACGTGGTGCTGATACTTTTGGTACGCATTATAGTGAATATGAAATTGATCTTGTGCCAATGGATGGGCCGCAGCAGCAAGAAGTATTAGATGAGATTCGTGAGGTATTGGAAGCCTTTCCGGGTATTAACTCTGAGGTGAATACTTTCTTAACGGAACGTATTGATGAAACAATTTCTGGCTACACCTCACCTGTTGTAGTGAATGTCTATGGTAAAAATCTCGTCGATTTAGATCAAAAGGCACAAGAAATTGCTGCCGTGATGAGAGAGATAGAAGGAGCGACGGATGTGCAGCTTCGAGCGCCACCAGGAGAGCCACAGTTAGAAGTTCGATTATTATTAGATGAGTTAGCCTATTGGGGCTTAAAACCTGTTGATGTGATGCATACAGTACAGACGGGGTTTGAAGGTGCCGTGGTCGGACAGGTACAAGAAGGCAACCGAGTTTATGATGTCGTTGTTGTTTTACCGGCGAAGCAACGCCAGCAACCTGAAGATGTGCTTCAGTTGCCGATTCAAACACCATCGGGTGTAATGTTACGTTTACAAGATGTGGCGGAGATACAACAAGTGTCAGGCCGTTATATGATTCTGCATTCGGGGGCCCAGCGTTTGCAAACCGTAACATGTAATGTGGCAGATCGTGATTTGGTTTCATTCTTTGCGGAACTAAAACAACGTGTTCATGATGAGGTTGAATTTTCTGCCGATATTTATCCTGAATTTACGGGTGCTGCAGTAGCTCAAGCTCAGTCAAAAGAAGATCTTATTGTTCATTCGACTATAGCTGGTATAGCGGTCTTATTGCTACTGTATATTGCCTTACAAAGTCTGCGTAATATGTCATTAGTATTGATCAATTTACCCTTCTCGCTGGTGGGCGGGGTGATTGCCGTGCTATTCACTAATGGCGTATTGTCGATTGGTTCATTAGTCGGTTTTGTGACCTTGTTTGGTATTACCTTACGTAACTCAATTATGTTGGTGTCACATTTCCGTTATTTAGTAGTGGAAGAAGGGGCGCTTTGGAATGCTGAAACAGCAATTCGTGGTGCTCAGGAACGCCTACCTTCTATTTTGATTACAGCGCTTGTAACAGCCTTAGCGATGCTACCGATTGCGATGAACTCTGATAGTCCAGGGCGTGAAGTTATGGGGCCCATGGCAAGTATTATTATTGGTGGTTTGATTTCTTCTACGATACTTAATTTATTAGTACTGCCAAGTATTATGCTGCGTTATGGGCGGTTTGAGAAATAATTAAGAATTCACCACAGAGACACAGAGTTCATAGAGATTTTTATAAAAGTATTCCTCTGTGTCTCTGTGGTTAACATTAATCCATGCTCATTTTTTGGCAGGTGGATTCACCTGGTAAGTTCGTGAAGTAGCCTTTAATCTCGCTTAGCAACAATAAAGGCCGCAGCAATAATGAGCCCGACAATGACTAAAAATAAAAGATCGAGCATTGTACTTAGCCTGTAATCGCGAAAGTTTCGGTGCCTTGGTTTCGCTTTTCTGAGAAGAATTGATAGATTTCTTTTAACTCATCAGGGGTGAATTTAATCAGTATCAATTGCTGCCCTGGATGGACGAGATCAATATCAAAATTTACGCCGTGAGATTTTAAGTCGTAGCTATAGCTTGTATCTACTTTAGTTGCGAGAATTTTGCCTAAAAATGAACTCAAACCCGAGGGTAGTTTTTCATCAGCATCAGAGGGGATAACGGCTTGAATCAGGTCTTTGTTTCGGCTGACTCCTTCTAAGCGTAAACCTTGTCTGAATTTATCAATCAGCCCTGCTTGAATAATGCCCCATAGGCCTTGTACATCGCGATCTGTCACTCGGTGTAGATAATATAAATCATTAGTTTGTGTAGTTGCAGAGAGCATGTCCTGAATAGAGAGCTCTTGAATGCTGTGATTAATAGTGGCAATGAGTGATTGTGAGGGTGATATTTCAATATCTGCGATGTCAGCAAAGCGAGTTTTTACACTATGCTGTTTATTCAAAATGAGTGTGATTAATGCATTTTGATCAAGATCTTTTCGGCTTAGTAAGTCGACTAAAGGGGCGGTGAGTCTTTCTCCTTCAGCGCTGATAATGGTAATAGTTTCAGTATGGTCCTCAATATTATCACTCAGCTTTGAAAGTGTTGTTTGTGAACGTTCTTCGCTACTGAAATTTAGAATAATGACGGTGTCATCAGCAAGGTCATTATCAGCCAGAAGTGCCTGAATAGTGGTGGAGCGCTGTTCTAAATTAGGTAGTGCAATAACACTATCTGAGCGGACAAATTGATCGTTATTCTCGTTAACTATGACAGGCTGATCAGTTTTAGGACTTAGATTCTCAACAAATAATTTAGCTTCCTGTTCAACTACGGTGCTGCCTAGCTCATCGGGCTCATCTGACTCATCGGTAAGAATGGTTAATGGAGGCTCAAAAATATCGATGGGAGGGGTGATCGTATGCTCTGTTCGAGAGGGATTGAGATCGGAGTAAAGTAAATAACCAAAAAAGAGAACAACAATCAAGGCAAGAAAAGAGGGAACAAGGGAAGGTTTAGCGGGGGGTGCTGTTGCCATAATAATTATCCATAAAATTAGGTAATAGCTTCAGAATAAGCTAACTAGTGATTGTTGATCAAGTGGTCTGCACCATTTTTCATCAAAAGGGACATCATGTAACTGGTCGAGAATGTGTTGAGCTTGTTCAAGTTGATTAATTGTTATTAGTGGCAGGTGCTGCTGCAAAACATCGCTAAGTTGCTCTATAGTTAGCCTATCTTCGGCGATTGAGTTAAGAAGATCGATAATAAGCTGTTTAATATCGGCTTGTGCCAATAGGCTGGGAATACTTTTGATCATTAAGTTATCTGCTTGGGAGTTTAGTTGAACTCCTAGAGACTGTAGTGTGGCAGCATGCTGCTCGGCTATAGTGATTAATGCTTCATTAGCAGCAAGTTTTATAGGCACAAGAATTGGGCGAGAACTAAGCGTATTGGTCTGTATAGCTTCTTGTAACTGCTGGCTACGTAGTTGTAATTCAGCCTGTTGTAAATCTAATAGGAAAGGACTGTCATTCGTTTGGGTGATGACATATCGATGGTGTAATAAAGCGACGGCTTTACCAAAATTAGAGATATCAACTTCAGTGTAGTTTGTTAGCTCACTGTTTTCGATTGAAGCTTGATAGGGTGTTTCTGCTTCAGAAATTTTGGCGGGCTCAATATTATTGTTAATTTCTGGAGTAACTTGCTTTTGCTGGTCATCATCTTGAGATAATGCTTCTTGCAGTGCTGTTGTAATTAAGCCATGAATTAAGCGTGCATCACGAAAGCGAACTTCGTGTTTGGTCGGGTGAACATTAATATCGACGCGATCGAGGGGAATCGTTAAATACAATACATAAGCCGCTTGTCGCCCCGCAGGGATTTGAGCGCCATAAGCTTGTCGAATCGCATGGTTAATGACTCGGTCACGAATGACGCGGCCATTAATAAAAAAGTGCTGAATATCTGTTTGTGAGCGATGAGCCTCTGCTTTGGCAATCCAGCCATGTAGCGTAATTTCATCGTAGTCTTGCTGGAGGTAAAGGCTATGTTCAATAAATGTTTTACCGCATATTTTGGCGATTCGTTGCTGCTGTTGTTCAGGTGTGGTCGCAATAGGTAATTTGAGTTGGCTGCTGGCAGATAATTTACAGTGAAAGCCAACATCGAACTGACTCAAAGCAAGACGTTGTAGCGTTGTTAAAATATGGTGTTGTTCTGTTTTATTACTACGCAGAAAGTGGCGTCTAGCAGGTAGGTTGAAGAACAGATCACGAATTTCGAGAGTCGTGCCAAGTGGATGTGCCGCTGGCATGGCCTCAGTATTATCGCCAATAATCTGCCAAGCACAGTCACTATTAGCCTGACGAGAAGTGATTGTTAAGCGAGATATCGAGGTAATGCTGGGTAAGGCTTCACCACGAAATCCTAGGCTAGAGATATGACTGAGTTGCTCGCTGGAGTGTAATTTACTGGTGGCATGACGACTAAGCGCAAGCGCTAAATCATCTTGGTGAATGCCTTTGCCATTATCTCGCACACGAATGAGCTGATTTCCAGCAGCTTCAATATCAATATCAATGAAGGTGGCACCCGCATCAATACTGTTCTCTACCAGTTCTTTAACAACTGACGCAGGTCGTTCAATCACCTCACCTGCTGCTATTTGGTTAGCGAGATGTAAAGGGAGAGCGTGAATACGGTTACTGTCTGACATGAAGGTTATTTTAACAGTAAGCGAAGGCTAGGGAATGAGCAACGTATCGCCAATCTTAATTTCAGAACTGTTTAAATTATTCCTATTTTTTAATTGAGTCATACTGACTTGATAGCGTCGAGCAATAATGCTTAGTGTATCGCCACGGCTAACCGTGTGTTGTTGTACTGCCCCACGGTTTGATAACGGGTTTCGTTGGAAATAATTTCGAATACCAGACATCATTGCACGGGCTAATTTATTTTGATGGCTTGTACTTCTGAGCTTACGTTCTTCTTTTGGGTTAGAGATAAAGGCTGTTTCAACCAATACAGAAGGAATATCGGGTGATTTCAATACAACGAAGGAAGCTGATTCAACATGTTTTTTATGTACATTACCTACTCGTTTTAAACCAGATAAGACGGTATTAGCAACTTCTAAACTCGCTTCAAGGCTAGCCGTTTGAGATAAATCGAGTAATACCGAAGCAAGAAGGTCATCTTTATCTTCTAGGCTGATTCCTCCGGCTAAATCGGCAGCATTTTCTTTGTCGGCTAATAATTGAGCGGCCTCACTACTGGCCCCACGTTCGGAAAGCACAAATACTGAGGCGCCTCTGGCTTTCGTATTTTTGAATGCATCAGCGTGAATAGAGATAAACATATCGGCATTATTATTTCGGGCTCTTTTTATACGCTGACGAAGTGTGATGAATATATCTTTATCGCGGGTTAAATAAGCGCGCATTCCCGGCTCATTATCGACTAGTTTTGCTAAACGTTTGGCAATAGCTAAAACAACCGTTTTTTCTTTGGTGCCTTGCTTACCAAGAGCGCCTGAATCTTGGCCGCCATGACCAGCATCAATGGCAATCACGATGTCACGTTTGATCATTGTTTTTGTTACAACAGGAGCTGGCTTAGGTTTTGTCAGCACTATTTCGGCAGGTTTTTCTGTGATTTGTGCCGGTGCTACGGGTTCAGTTTTCATGGGAGTGACGGTAGCTGGAGGCACTATTTTCTCTGTTTGCTTAGCTAATGTATTAGTACTTTTTAGATCGATGACTAAGCGGTGAGAATAGCCTTGGTCAGGCTGAAGGGTTTGGCTTTCATATTTGACCGCTTGTTTTAAGTCGAGAACAATACGGAGCGTATTTTTATCCCAAACAGCGTGCCGGATATCGCGAATAGGAGAGTTTGTTAAATCCGGTACTTTTAGTTGAGGAGGGGGGGCGGTTTGAAGAAGATCTAGAACAATTCTATCAGGATTACTCAGTGTGAATGTGTTGTATTTTATGCTGCTATTAAGGTCAAAAACGAGGCGAGTATTATCCTCTGACTGGGATAATCGTAGCCCATCAATGGTAGCCGACCAGCTTGTGAGCGAGGTCGTGAGTAATAATAAGCCCAGAAAAATACGGAGCATGTTCTTTTCCTATCAAAATGCAGGGAGTAGTGTGTTATTTCGTTATATAAAAAGCAAGTATAAGTTCATCATTATGAACTATTGCGAAATAGCATTACACAATACTTCTGCTCGAGGCGAGAGTGCTGTGAGCTCAACATTACGGGAATGAAACTCATAGTTAAGTGTGATAATGAGATCAGGTTCTGGTAAAAAGTCACCACCTTGGCTAGCCCATTCGATAATACATAATGAATTGTGGCTAAGATAGTCATCTAAACCTAGGTAATCTAATTCTTCAGGATCGATTAAGCGATATAAGTCGAAATGAAAAATAGGTCTCTCAGCAAGATTGTATTGTTCAACGAGCGTATAGGTAGGGCTTTTTACATTGCCTTTATGGCCTAAGTGACGAAGTAAACCACGTGTTAAGGTCGTTTTTCCGGCACCAAGCTCACCTTCAAGGTGAATCGTAAACTGCTCAGCCGGACAATGCTGGGCGATATCTTCACCCAGCTTTAAAGTGTCGGACTCACTCTCCAGAAACAGCTTCATAGATTGAGCCGCTTTAAATTAGTAAATAAGGTTTGCTAAATGACGAAGATGAGGGATAAGGTCCATCGCCAACATGCCACGCTCTCCATCTTGCTCAGCCGCTTTATCTGCTGCCATGCCGTGTAATGTTACACCTACACAAGCTGCGTCCATTAGCGGGAACCCTTGGGCTAATAAGCCACCAATAATGCCGGCAAGTACATCACCCATTCCGCCACTTCCCATGCCCGGGTTGCCCCATGTTGATAAACGGGTTGGAGTTGTACCATTATAAATGAGTGTGCCTGAACCTTTCAGAACAGCAACGCCACCATAACGTTTTTGCAGCTCTTCTACGGCTTTAAAGCGATCTGCTTGTATCTCAGCAGAAGTACAGCCTAATAATCGAGCCGCTTCACCAGGATGCGGTGTCAGTACCCAGTTATCATAATGCTGAGGTTTTTTACTCAACATATTAAGGGCATCGGCATCTACTACCATAGGCAAATTACTTGCTATGGCTTTTTGGAATAATTCTTCACCCCAATTACATTGACCTAGACCAGGGCCCACAGTGAGTGAGTTTGCCCGCTCAATTAAAGGGTCAACATCATTGGTATCTTCAACGCCATAACACATGAGTTCAGGACGAGCCTGATTCAAAATAGGACTATGTACTTCTCTAGTTGCAATACTGACTAAACCTGAACCAACACGAGCACCAGCTTCTGCTGCAACACGAGCGGCTCCGGGCATACCATGATCGCCACCGATAATAAGTAGGTGGCCATAAAGGCCTTTATGGCCTGTACGTTCTCTAGGAGCCAACAGAGCGCCATCATTTTCTAAACTGACTCGGCGAGCAATCGGTGGGAACTGTTTATAGAGTGCTGAAGGGATGTCTAATGAATCAAAACAAACAGAACCACTGTAGTTGGGACCTTCACCAATAAATAGACCTTTATTCAAGCCGATGAAACTCAGGCATATAGTTGCTTTTACGGCAATATCCATTGCGCTACCGGTATCAGCATGAAGCCCAGAAGGTACGTCTAGCGATAAAACGGGGGCACGCTTATTGTCATTAATAGCTTCGATGGCAGCTTTATATTCACCTTCTATTGCACGATTTAAGCCTGTGCCTAATAGTGCATCAATAATGACGTCAGTCGATGGAAGTGTATCTTCAAACTTTTGGATTTGAGTTCCGCTGGCTAATAGAGCATCACGTGCAGCGACTGTTTCAGCACTCATTTCATCATCGCTTACTTGGTAGATAACAACACGATAACCGGCTTCAATAGCTTGGCGAGCAAGCTCGAAACCATCGCCGCCATTATTACCTGTGCCGCAAATAATCAATAATCGTTCTGCTTGGGGCCAATAATTTTTAATTGCTGATAATGCTGCACTGCCGGCTCGAGCCATTAATTTAGCTGTCGAAACATTGTGTTGCTCGGTAACGATGAGATCTAATTCACGAGTTTGCTTTGCAGTGTATAAATCATGTGGCAAATTAAGCATACTTTTATTCCAAGTTTGAGATTATGTGCATTGATACCCATGATACCTGAAGATGCAGGATTTCAGCAAGAGAAGAAACCTCACTATTCTAGGCATAAAGGCGCCGAATTAGTCATTCTAATTCAAGAATTTATAACGACGAAGAGTGAGGTTTATCCTCTTGCCCTATGGGAACTTATCACGAATGCCAGCGCCGCGTTTCAATGTTTAACAAGGACTCGCATTTGCCTGCACATTGTGCCTTGCTCTGACCTCCGTGATAAGCTCTGAAGCCCTGCATCTTTAGGTATCATGGGTATACAATAGCCTGCATGAGTGAAATAAATACAGCTTTGGAAATGAATAATTTGTATCAAAAGATGCAATCGTGGGCACAATCGTTGGGATTTCAGCAGCTTGGCGTCAGTGACATTGATTTGTCTAAATCTGAATCTCGGTTTATTTCGTGGTTGGAGGCTGGCTTTCACGGTGAAATGGATTATATGGCTCGTCATGGAACTAAGCGTAGCCGACCAGATGAATTAGAATCTGGGACTGTGCGAGTCATAACTGCACGAATGGATTATTTTCCTGACAATGCGGCAGAATCCTGGTCAGTGATTAATAATGACCAACTAGGTTTTATTTCGCGCTATGCTTTGGGGCGTGACTATCATAAATTGATGCGAAAACGCTTAGCCAGCTTAGCCAAGAAAATTGAAGCAGAAGTTGGTGAAATGGGTTTTCGAGTTTATTGTGATAGCGCACCAGTGATGGAAAAAGCCTTAGCTGAAAAGTCAGGACTCGGCTGGGTAGGCAAACACAGTAATATATTAAATCGAGAGCATGGCTCTTATTTCTTTTTAGGTGAAATCTATACTGATTTACCTCTACCCGTAACGCAAGCGACATCAGAACATTGTGGTTCATGTACTGCCTGTATCGATGTCTGCCCAACACAGGCTATTGTTGAACCTTATAAGGTGGATGCAAGGCGCTGCATTTCATATTTAACGATTGAGCTGCGAGAGGCTATTCCTGTTGAATTTCGATCAATGATGGGGAACCGTATTTATGGCTGTGATGATTGTCAGTTAATTTGCCCTTGGAATAAGTTTGCACAGGCAACTGTCGAATCTGATTATTTACCTCGCCAAGGTTTAGATGCACCGCAATTACTCGATTTATTTGCTTGGACTGAACAAGAATTTTTGTCGAAGTTAGAAGGCAGTCCTATTCGGCGAATAGGTCATGAAAGCTGGTTACGTAATATTGCTGTGGCATTAGGCAATGCTAGTACGTCTCCCGAAGTAGTAAATGCCCTTAACGGTCGGTTAGAGTCTGCATCAGAGATGGTGAAAGAACATATTGTCTGGGCATTAGAACAGCATAAGCAGGGAGCGAGTGAAGCTGATGGAGAATGATAAAACTCAGCAAAGAATAGATCTTGAGTCATTAATAAACCTACGTTTATCTCGCCGACAAGCAGTGCAATATGGTTTAGGAACCTTGTTTTCAGCAGTATTACCTCTGCCAGCTTTGAGCGAAACGATAGTAAGTAATGGGGTAAAAAAAGGACTGCTCTCTTTTAAAGCTATACCTGTTGCTGATTTATTAGATGAAGTGGTAGTGCCAGAAGGCTATAGGGCGGAAGTGTTTTACCGTTGGGGCGATCCTATTTCAGATGGGCCTGAATTTCAGATGGATGCTTCAAACACAGCAGAAGAGCAAATTCAACAAGCAGGCATGCATCATGATGCTATTCAGTTTTATCCACTAAATCAGAACAATAATGACTCTGAACATGGCTTGTTGGTGATGAATCATGAATATATTGATGCCCATATATTGCATGCTGATGGTGGCATATTCGATTCACCTGAGACTTATACATTAGAAAAAACTTTGAAAGAGCAATATGCACATGGTGTGTCAGTTATTGAAGTTAAAAAGTCACTGACAGGCTGGGAGATTGTTCGTCCATCACCATACGCACGTCGAATTACGGCAACAACGCCTATGTCTGTATCTGGCCCTGTCGCGGGTACAAAATATATACAAACGGATGCCGATCCTGAAGGTCGAGAAATACTTGGTACATTTAATAATTGCTCTAATGGCAAAACCCCATGGGGCACATACTTAACTTGCGAAGAAAATTTTAATGATTATTTTGATGTGTCGTCTTTATCTGGAATAAGTCAAAAACAGCAAGAATCCTGGCAGCGTTATGCTATTCAAAAAAGCTATTATGGCTGGCATAAAAATGATCCACGATTTAATGCGAGCCTACATCCTAATGAGCCTAACCGCTTTGGCTGGATTGTTGAGTTTGATCCATTTGATCCTGACAGCACAGCCATTAAACGAACGGCGATGGGCCGTTTTTCACATGAAAATGTAGCCCATAATATTGGCAAAAATGGCAGGGTTGCTTTTTATTCGGGTGATGATGCTCAGTTTGAATATGTGTATAAATTTATCAGCCAAGATTGTTGGGATGGCAGCCAAGGCATTCAGAACAGTCATTTATTAGATGATGGCGTATTGCATGTGGCCCGATTCAATGATGATGGCTCAGGGCATTGGCTTCCTCTTGTCTTTGGTCAAGGACTATTAAATCGCGAGAATGGCTTTGAAGACCAAGCTGATGTACTTGTGCATGCTAGAAAAGCAGCAGATAGATTGGGTGCGACAGCAATGGACCGCCCTGAGTGGATTACGACACACCCTGACACTCAGGATGTGTATGTTTCGATGACTAATAATAGTAAGCGAGGCAAACAGGACAAGCCAGATAAAGATACCGCTAACCCACGTAATAACAATAAATTCGGCCATATTGTTAAGTTGGATGAAGATGATGCGACCAGTACAAACTTTAGTTGGGATGTATTTGTCTTAGCGGGTGATGAAGAAAATCAGGGAACCATCAATGGTGATACTTACGCTAACCCAGATGGTTTGATGATAGATAGTCGAGGCGTATTGTGGGTGCAAACTGATGTGAGTTCAAGCAAACTTAATACAGGTGGTTTTCGTCAGTTTGGCAATAACCAAATGCTGGCGGTAGACCCTACAACAGGTGAAACTCGCCGATTTTTAACCGGCCCGATTGCTTGTGAAATAACAGGGGTGGCGATGACGCCAGATCTTAAAACAATGTGGGTCAATATTCAGCATCCTGGAGAAGACGTTCCCGAAATACTGAAGCAAGAAGGCATTAAGAAATCACCGAACAAACCTAATGCAGCGAGTAATTGGCCTGATCATCAAGATAAAGGTCGACCTCGTTCTGCAACGGTGCTAATCAGAAAAAATGATGGTGGTGTTATTGGGACTTAGCTAATAATGCTTTTTTTCGATCGCTTTTATCGGTATACATCTTAGCATCTGATACTGAAATCAAAGTATCTAAGCTTTCACCATCATCAGGATAAATAGCGATACCTATACTAACGCCAACTTGAACTGAGTAGCCATCAATGAGCACCCGATTAGATAATGACTGTTTAATTTTTCCGGCAACTTGGCTTGGATCTAGTTCACCATTTCCGGTCTCGACGAGCACAATAAATTCATCACCACCTAATCGGCCAATAACATCACTATCACGTAATATTTTGCGAAGTTTTTTGGCGATAGAGACTAAGAGGTCATCACCAATTTGGTGGCCGTATTTATCATTAATTGCTTTAAACCCATCAAGATCGAGAAATAAAACTGCGAGTTTGATTTTTTCTCGTTTGCATCGAGTTAATAGTAAACTGAGCTGTTCGGTTATGAGTGTTCGGTTTGCTAAGCCAGTTAACGGGTCATAATGAGCTAGTTTTTTAAGCTCATCTTCTTGTATAAGTAATTTCTGATTAGCATTTTCAAGCGCTTCAGTACGTTTTTTAACGCGATGCAATAGTTCTCGCTCACTATTTTTTAATACTTCAATAAGATAGTTTTTGGCCTTAAATGTTTCTTGGCGTGAGTCATGACTTTCTTGGCTGAGGTAGTTAATCCGTTGTGCTAGAGCAAAAGATAAAAGAATCATTTCTAAAGCACTACCAAATACGATTCCGTAACGTGTCCACAGAGTATCAGGTAACCAACCGACATTTCTTGCTGAGAAGACTGCTGTCCCAATCATAAAAAGTATCCATGCGATCAGATAGATGAAGGCAAATTTATCTCCCTTAATGCTGAGGAACAGGCCAGATAAAATTGAGGTGAGAGCAAGAGCTATCGCGCACATTGAGATTATTGGCGCCATATAAAGCAGTGAAATAAACGGGCTAGCGATAACCGTTAAAGCAAAGGCCAGAGCAATAAAGGAGAAGGCATGGTTTAAGCTGGGGGCATTAGAGATAGTCTGTAAAAATGACTTAGAAAATAATGCTGCAAACAGACCTGTGAGCCCGAAGCTGATAGGTACGGAGAGGTTATGCCAAAGAGGAAGGGTAGGCCATAATAACTCAAACCAAATCCCGTTAAATGAGCCGATAGCAAATAACATTGAGCCAGAAAATAATACGTAATAAAGATAGCTGATTTCTTGAAGGGAGAAAAAAAGCAATAAATTGTATGCCATTAGGCCAATTAACAAGCCAATATAGAGAGAGATGTAAAAATATTCCAAACGATTTTGTTCGGGGAAAATATCTGGCTGCCACAATGTTGCCCCAGCGGTCATGCTCCCTTTTGATTTGATTCTGAAATAGAAATCAAATTTTGTTCGGCCAGGTAAAGTCAGCGGGAAAACAAAGTTAGGGTGTTGGTAGACCCGGCGACTAAATGGGCGAGTATCACCACCATCATAGCGAGAGAGGATGCGTTTACTCGTAGCGTTAACAATATAGACACCAATATCATCAAGCAGTGGAAAATTAAACTCAAGTAACTGCTTCAATTCGTGAGGAGAAGAGTTATTGATGGAGGCTTTAAACCAATGTGTCTCGGGACGATAACCTAGGTTAAACTTTCCATCAATCAGTGGTGAAAACTCAATAACATTATTAGGGGACAGAATATCTTCAATAGTAAGAACATGTTGTCTGTCGACATAAAGTTGATAATGAGGGCCTAGTTCAATAGGCTGGGTATTTTGACTATCAAGAACAACCGGCTCAGCAAAAGCATTAGAGAATAAAGTGGTAACAAGCAAGATGCTAATGGCGGAATTAATATTCTTTAGAAGACTGATAAGCTCATTCATGATTTTATTATCTGATGAAAACCCAAATAATGTAAATGACTAATATCAGTAGGGTTAGGGAGCAGTAAAGTGAGTAGCTTACGACTTTTTTCTACCAGATCACTACTTCGTTGTTGAATTTCTTCAGCTCGATCTTGCAGTTTTTCTGCTTGCTTGAGCTGACTTGAATACAATTCAAATTGTTTTTTCTGGGCTTCAAGTGATTCTGATTGAGCACTCAGTTGCTGCAATTGATTCTCACGAATTTCACGGAGCAACTGTAACTGTTCTTTATCATATTCCATTACGATATCTTTTTTTTAAGGTAGCTTTATAAACAGCTCACGATAATGTTGTAATTCACGAATTGAATCTTTCACATCATCCATAGCAAGGTGAGAAGATTTTTTCTTAAAGCTTTTCTCAACTTTAGGTGCCCAGCGACGAGCGAGCTCTTTAAGCGAGCTAACGTCCAAATTACGGTAATGGAAGTAAGCTTCTAATTCAGGCATGATGCGCGCCATAAAACGGCGATCCTGACAAATACTATTGCCACACATAGGTGATACGCCAGCAGGAACATGTTCTTTTAAGAAGT
>Ga0209495_1001305_pt1 | contig 17528 bp, 13 predicted proteins | sample EN1Hudsemesocosm_FD_184629 | JGI IMG/M metagenome (GOLD analysis project Ga0209495, IMG submission 184629) | Methane-oxidizing microbial communities from mesocosms in the Hudson Canyon - EN1E Hudson Canyon (SPAdes) (version 2) | ecosystem: Environmental > Aquatic > Marine > Cold seeps | place... | reverse complement strand
AGAACAAAAAGGGGGATTATCGCCGCATAAAATCATTAAATCTGCGGGCATTCAACGTTTTCGTCCTATTATATTGACCACATTAACGACTTTTTTTGGTTTAGCCCCGATGATATTAGAAACCTCGCGGCAAGCGCGAATTTTAATTCCTATGGCGGTTTCTATTGGTTTTGGGATTCTCTTTGCTTCACTGATTACCTTGATCCTTATTCCCTCACTCTATTTAGTCATTAATGACTGTAAACTCGGCTGGAAAAAGTTAAAAATCAGACTTCAAGGCGAGATAAAATCAACAAATTAAAAAAAATAATAACCTAGTTCTTTACTTGGTATGAAAATTAGCATATTCTAATATTGAGTTTTTAGTTTTATCTCGCTATTAACAGTCCAATATAACAATAATAATTTTTAGAGGAAGACCCCCATGAAATCTAAGTTAATACTTTTAGCTACTTTATTCTCATTGACTATCGGTTGTGCAGTCGCTGAAAAAGTAAATGTTGCAGAAGAGCCTGCGCTATATAACGAAACATTAAACCCACGCCAAAAAGAATACCCTAACCATTTAGGTTTTAATGACTTACATATACAAGCTATTCGTCACTTAAGACCAGATACACATAGCATCCATGATCCTAAACTAGCAATGATTGTGCATCATCACTGTAAAGCCTATGATGACGGTACCTTTATTTGCTTAATGTTCCATTCAGGTATGAAAGATCAAGATAAACCGATGGGCTTTGAATATATTATTACCACCGCTCAGTTTAACGCTTTACCAGAAGAAGAGAAAAAATACTGGCATTATCATTTAGTTGAAGTACCACGTGCTCATGCAACCTTCCCTGATTTAACAGCAGAAGAAGCAGCTAAAATTTTACCCGCAGTTAACGAAACTTACGGTAAAGTAGTTTATTTCAAAAAACCTCAAGATAAATTTCCATTGGGCGAACCGTACGTAATGATCGTACAAGATATGCCTGAGCAAGATTAATTCGTTTAAGCTCTATTAAATAAAAAAACAAAAGGGGGCTGATTATTCAGCCCCTTTTTTGCATGTGAGGTTTATTATGATTTATTTATACCTGGTATTATTGCTAGTCTCGCCGACCGTTTTTGCATTGGATACCCTAGGCTTACCGCCACTGGTTATACCGCTTGATAATCCGCAATCAGCAGAAAAAATAGAGCTAGGTAAAAAAATATTTAACGACCCGAAATTTAGTAAAAATGGACAAATTAGCTGTGCCAGTTGCCATTTACAAGAATTAGCCTTTACTGATGGCAAAAAAGTAGCGGAAGGAACTCAAAGATTAACCGGTTTAAGAAATGCGCCCACTGTCGTGAATGCCGCATTTTTTGAAACATTATTTGTTGATGGCAGAGCGAAGAGTTTAGAAGATCAATCCTTACAACCGATGCTTAATCCTATTGAGCATGGCTTAAAAAATGAACAAGCAATCCTAGATATCGCCTTACAAAACCCCTATTACACTCAGAAAATACAGCAGATATTTTCAGTCACAGCCTCTGAAATTAATGTAACTCACATTGCTAAAGCGCTAGCGAGTTTTGAGCGCACACTCATTGCGGGTAATTCTAAATTTGATCAGTATTTTTTTTCACAAGATAGATCTCAATTATCAGCAAGTGCAGCTCGCGGCTTATTAGTCTTCAAACGTAAAGGAAACTGTGCAAATTGCCACGAAATCTCTTGGGATAATGCCTTATTTACAGATAATCGATTTTACAATATTGGTATAGGCTCTAAAACGATTACACCCATTGAAAATGACTTAAGCAATGCTCTGCGCAATTCAAAAAAGTTTCCGTTAACAGCCGTACAGCAGGAAGCACTAGGAAGATTTAATGTAACGCGTATTGTTAGTGATATAGGTAAATTCAAAACGCCTACATTGCGTAATATAGCGCTTACTGCGCCTTATATGCATGATGGGAGTATAAAATCGCTCGAAGAGGTCGTGGAATATTATGATAAAGGTGGAAATAAGAATTTATTTTTAGATCCCGCTATCTTCCCTTTGCATTTAAGTGATCAAGAAAAACAAGATTTAGTCGAGTTTATGAAGTCATTAACTAGCGATAAAAGTCCGTAAAACTTGATTATTTAAATGCTGAAAATCATCATTTCGCAAGCTCCGCTCCTTTGGTTTTCAGCGCGGGCATATAAAATACTAATAACCCTGCAATAATACCGATCATCCCTTCATAAATAACCGCATGCCAGCCCATATAGCGCCATAAAAGCGCAAAACCTAAGCCTGTAAATATGGCAATTAAACTTCTATTTTGACTTGGTTTTTTGCCTAGACATAAAACAATCAACAAAGGCGCAAAAGCGCTGGCTAACCCAGACCAAGCCATAATCACTAGACTGAAAACACTTTGACTATTCAGTAGTGCCCAAACTAAAGCAGCTAGGGTAATCACAACGGTGGCGCCTTTCAGTAAGTTTGTATTTTCAATTTTATGCGGTAATAAGTCATGTGTGAGTGCAGCTGAACAACTTAATATTAATGAATCTGCTGTCGACATGGTGGCTGCAAAAATGCCTGCGAGAATTAAACCCACAAAAGCGGGTGATAATAATTGCAGCGCCATGGTGGGAAGTGCTAATTCAGCATCGAATGTTCCCGTATCGACCAAATAGATACGCGACAACAAGCCTATTGCCGTTGCCATACAATAGAAAACAAAATACCAACTGTAATACCATAATCGAGCTTGGCGCATTTTGTTAGCATCATTTAATGCCATAAAACGCACCATCACATGCGGCTGCCCTATCACCGATAAACCGGCAAACATCCAGCTAATAGCAAATAAAACACCACCCGCTAAACCTGGCAATGCTAAATCTTTTGGAAACCAATCCATAAAGCCATCAATCGCATTCATCTGATCAATCGCACTAGAAAAACCACCTAGTGAACCAATAGCCGTTACCAATAATAAGCCCATGGAAAATATCATGACTACGGATTGCGCGGCATCAGTCCAAATTGAAGCGCGAATCCCGCCCGCAAAACAATACAGTACTACCATGATGCTACCTAATACCGCACCAGCCCATAGAGGCCATTCAAATAGAACATGTAGTGCTTTACTGCCTGCGACTAATTGCGCACTGGCATAAGCTAATAAAAAGAACAGTGAAATAAGCGCAATGGTACGCTGCAATACCTTATATTTCTCGCCGTGCCAATGACTCAATATCCCTGCATAACTCACTTCACCTGTCGCTTCTGTTGCAACACGTAAACGGGAATGCACAAAAGTAGACGCTAGAAAATCGCCTGCAATCCAACCTAACATTAACCATATTGAAGCAAGGCCAGTAGCGTAAGTATAGCCAATAATACCTATAAACATATAGCCGCTATTATTGGTTGCCACGGCTGACAGACCGACTAAGCCAGGTGAAATAGAACCGCTAGCGAGATAATAATCTTCCTTAGTGCCTTTGCTTTTCAAAAAAGAACTGACGCCGATAGCGACAAATAGCGCCATAAAACATAAAAAACTAATAATCACTAAGTGTTCCTCGGGGAAATTTTATGGGCTGAAGATTGAGTAGAATGGAATTAAATTGACGCGGCTTTTCACTTACTGCATAGATAGCTTATACCCAAATTACTTGAAGATACAATGATTCAAATTCCCGTCACTCCCGCATGCTTTTAGCGGGAGTCTAGTATTTTGTAGATCCCCGCTAAAAGCATGCGGGGATGACGGTTGAAAAAACTGCATCTTCAAGTGTGATGGGTATATACCAATCCTAATATACAGAAGAGAAATCGTTATTCCTGCATGCACTTAGCAGGAATCTATCGTGCCAGCATGGATTTCCGATTAAAGGTTTCGGGAATAACGGCCAGTACAGTGATTATTTATTAAAATTGGTATAAATTTTTTTTAGCTATTAATGGTCTCAGCGCTTAACTCATAAGCACCTTCCGCATTATGTACTTCTTTACCATTAAGCGGCGGGTTAAAGACGCACGCCATTTTCATTTCTGTAAACGCACGTAATATATGTTTATCATGTTGATCTAATATATAAATTGAACCAGCTGTTATCGGGTGCTTTTTACCATCTGCTAAAGTTTCAACTTCACCTTCACCAGACATACAATAAACGGATTCCAAATGATTTTGATAATGCATTTGAAAATCTGCCCCTGCATAAATCGTTGTAATATGGAAAGAGAATCCCATATTGTCATCTTTTAATAGCATGCGTGTACTTTCCCAGTTACCATCAGGCGATACGATACGACGCTGCGTTTTTTCTGCTTCTTTAAGTTGTCTAACAATCATAATATTTTATTAAGTAAGTTGTTTTTAAGAACCGGTGTTAAGTAAATTATTTAAGCACTGGGCCGCAGGATTTAGTCTGTTTGTACTTTGAAGACTAAAGCCTGCGCCCAGATAACCGGTTATTTTCTACATCAAATGTGAGTAACAGCCGTTAAGCATTCGCACCAAAATATTCTTTTTCTTCTGGAATAGAGTCTTCTTTGGCGCACACTTCTTTTACAGCCTGTTCAATAATATCTAGGCCTTTTGTTAAATTTTCATCGCTAATAATCAGCGGACATAAAAACTTAACCACATGATCATCAGCACCACTGGTTTCGATAATCATATTTTGCAAGAAGGCTTTGTGAGTAATTTTTCCTGCTAAATCGCTGTTAATACAGTTGATTCCCTGAAACATACCACGGCCACGCGTACTGAAATTACCTTCTCCATATTGCTCAACAATAGATTCTAAGCGTTTTGATACATACTCACCTTTACGCTTTATTTCCTTAGAAAAAACATCGTCTGTCCAATAGGTATCAATAGCGGCTTTCGCGGTAACAAACGCAAAATTATTGCCTCTAAATGTGCCATTATGCTCACCGGGCTTCCATTGATCTATTCCAGGCTTGATAAGTACTACGGCAAAAGGGAGACCATAACCACCCAATGATTTAGATAGCGTTACGATATCGGGATAAAGTCCCGCTTCTTCAAAAGAGAAAAAAGTACCTGTACGCCCACAGCCCGCTTGAATATCGTCAACAATCAATAAAACATCATGTTTTTTACAAGTTGCTTGTAGGTCTTTTAACCATTCAAAACTCGCTGCATTAATTCCGCCTTCACCTTGAACTGTCTCAACAATAACTGCAGCAGGTAAATCAATACCACTACTCGAATCAGACAGTACTTTATCCAAATAAGCGATGGTATCAATATCATCACCCAAATAACCATCATAAGGCATACGACTGACCCCATTAAGACTCACGCCTGCCGCACCACGGTGATGCGAGTTACCTGTTGCAGCTAATGCGCCTAAACTCACACCATGAAAACCATTAGTGAAGGCAATAATATTTTCACGCCCAGTGACATTTCGGGCTAATTTTAGTGCTGCTTCAACTGCATTAGTCCCTGTTGGACCTGTAAATTGCAGAACATATTCCAAGCCTCGAGGCTTTAATATTTTTTCATTGAAGGTTTCAAGAAACTCACCTTTAGCCTTAGTATGTAAATCTAAACCATGAGTAATGCCATCGCTATGAATATAGTCGAGTAATTTCTCTTTAAACAAAGGGTTATTATGCCCATAATTTAAAGTCCCAGCTCCTGCTAGAAAATCTAAATATTCCGTACCTTCTTCATCATAAAGTAGCTCACCAACGGCTTTATTAAAAATACGTGGAAATGAGCGTGCGTAAGACTGTACTTCAGATTCAATTTCTTCAAAAATTTTCATATCTACTTTTTCTTCATTTGGTTAAGTGGTCCAATCTTCACTAACATCTCAGTGTCATGAGCATTATCAAGGTGTTTCTCGCGGTCAAACATGATTGAGCTATGGAGTTCAGTGTTTAACTTACTAGACAGACCATTGAATAAGGCCCAAGAAGCCTTGTTTGATTCAGTAATAGTCGTTTCAAGATATTCAACTGCATTACAAAGTGGGCGTTCAAGTATGTGTTGTAGCATGCGTGTTGCAAGTCCTTGGCCTCGTGCCTGACTACCGACGGCCACTTGCCAAACAAACAAAACGTTAGGTCTATCAAGAACAATATAGGCAGATATAAATCCAACTACTTCTTCTTGAGAAATGGCGGCTACCGATGTGCTGGAAAAATGACTACATTGCAATAAGTTGCAATATAAGGAATTTGTATCTAAGGGGGGGCATTGCGAGATGAGCTTGAATACCTTTGAACCATCTTCGGCTAAAGGCTGACGTAGATTGATCTCTAAACGTTTAATAAAATAACATCCTATTTTGTATACACATCGAAATATTTAATCTATTGAAATTTCCTAAAGGCTGATATTTCAATAGATTAAATCCGATGAGTAGGATTTAAAATCCCTTATATAATATATTAATTACACATCTAATGCGGGCTTATCTTTCTAAAACCAAGCATAATCGTCTTATAAAATATTTCATAGCGGCTTGCAAATACATTTAATCAACGCGAGAATATATTTAAAGCATTAATTAGAGAGGAATTACTAACAGTTGCCCGACTTTAATCGTGTTATTTCGCGCGATGGTATTTGCTTTTTTTAATTCGTTTAAACTCACTCCATATTTAAGCGCAATACCCGATAAAGTATCGCCTCGCGCAATTCTATGCGAGGTTTCTTTAATTGTGGTATTAAACGCAATCGTATGTTTTTTAGCGTATGAAAGCACGCCCTTGTGAATCGCTTTTGCCATTTTATATTGATACTTGCTACTTTTTAAACGCCGCTCTTCTTCAGGGTTAGATATATAGGCAGTTTCAACTAAAATAGAAGGCACATCAGGTGATTTTAAAACTCTAAAACCTGCTTTTTGTACCGTTTTGGAATGTAATTTACCAATTCTGCCAAAATTTTCTAAAACTTCCTTAGCCACCATTTGGCTGATATTTTGCGAAGCGGATTGTGATAAATCAAGTAGAACTGATGCCAGCACATCATCCTTATCATTGAGCTTTACACCGCCTATCAAATCAGATGCATTTTCATTATTTGCTAACCATTTTGCCGCTTCACTTGATGCCCCACGCCGAGATAAAGTAAACACCGAAGCTCCAGACGCTTTAGGGCTAGTAAACGCATCGGCATGGATAGATATAAATAAATCTGCATTTTTGCGACGTGCAATTTTACTGCGCTCGCTTAAACTAATGAAATAATCCCCTTTACGCACCATGAAGGCTTGCATATTGGCTTGTTTATTAATTAAATTAGTTAATTTTTGTGCAATCTGAAAAACAACCACTTTCTCTAAGGTTCCATGCCGCCCATGAGCGCCAGGGTCCTTGCCGCCATGCCCCGCATCGACAGCAACAATAAAAGGCTTAATTTTACGTTTACTGGTTTTAACAACAGCTGCTTTTTTCTTAATACCGCTAGGCAAATCAACAACTAATCGAGTGCCTGATTTTTTTGTCGCTTTTAAAACAAAACTTTTGGGTTTTATATTTTTTTTCAAATCAAATACAACCCGTAAATCATGCTTATTTCTTGCGGCTGTACGGATATTTGTAATTAACTCCGAGCTATTTTTAGGTAATTTCAATTTTCCTGCTAATTTCGCATTACCGAAGTCAATAATTAAGCGTGCAGGATTTTTTAATTGAAATATTTTGTGATCAGGAATACGCGAGGTATCAAAAACGAGACGCGTGTTTTCTGAGTTAGTACGTATGCGTACTGCATTGACTGTTGTTTGTGCAGCAAATGAAAGAGAACTATTTAATAGGACTAAAATTAAAACCCCAATACTAATAATTTTTTTCATGAGAATCACCCCATACTTTATAGACTTGATTAAAGTATAGCACTATCTATTTGTTTTTCAATAAGAAAGTTATTGATTATTTCAGCAGGTATTTTTTCTAAAGTGATTCTTCTGCCTTCATCAACAACTTCCATAGCAATAATTAAATCAGGCTCAGGTAAATACCCTTCCCCTAGACTAGGCCATTCAATAAAACAGACGCTTTGCGCTTGTAAATAATCATCAATTCCAATCCACTCCAACTCTTCAGGATCAACTAATCGATATAAATCAAAATGGAAAAATAGCCGCTGATTAATTTTATATTCTTCAACTATATTGTAAGTTGGACTTTTTACCGTGCCTTGGTGCCCTGCTTTACGCATAAACCCGCGTACTAAGGTTGTTTTTCCCGCACCTAAATCACCGAGCAAAAAAACTAAGCTTTTTTCAGCGAGTATGGAAAATAATTGCGCACCAAACTGCTCAGTTTCTTCTGCTGTTTTTAATAAAAATTGCATATTAATTAACGACTTGTTGAATATTATTGATAACTTGACTCGCACGTAATCCGCGCTCGCCTGCTTGCTTAACCGCAATATCTGCAGCTAAGCCATGTAAAAAAACACCAGCAACTGCCGCTGCGTGTAATGAATATTTTTGAGCAACTAATCCGCCTATAAGCCCTGCTAATACATCACCCATTCCTCCAGATGCCATGCCTGGATTACCGGTTGAATTAACGGTAATATCATTACCATCATATATAAGTGTTCCCGCTCCTTTTAAAATACAAATACCACCGTATTTCTTTTGTAAGTTTTTAACTGCTTGAAAGCGATCCTGTAAAATATCTTGTGTTGTGATATTTAATAAACGCGCAGCTTCTCCCGGATGCGGCGTAAGAATCCAATTATCTGAGTACACTGGATTTTTAGCTAAAAGGTTTAATGCATCGGCATCTAAAATTTTAGCTACTCCACTATTGATTAACGCATTAAACAGATTTTTTCCCCAGTCATTTTGTCCTAAACCTGGGCCAATGACTACCACGTTGAATTTATTTAATATCGCCTCAATATCGGAAGCTTTTTCGACCACAATGCCCATTAGTTCAGGACAGCTAATATGAATACTTTGAGCATGTTGAGCACGAGTCGCAACGCTGACTAAGCCAGAACCTGAGTTTAAAGCAGCCTGAGCAGCAAGCTGAATAGCACCTGCATATTGGTAGTCTCCGCCAACAATCAGGCTATGACCAAAATGCCCTTTATGCGCTGATTTATTACGTTTAGATAAGGCTAAATTAGTGACTAAATGACTTGCTGATTCTGTTTTCTCTACTATTCCCAGTGAAACACCCAAATCAGAAAATAACAGCGTCCCGATATAGTCAGCCGCTAATCCGGTATACATACCTTGTTTATGCACGATAAAACTTAAACAGTGCGCAGCATGAACAGCTGCACCCATAACATTCCCAGTGTCCGCATTTAAGCCAGAAGGGATATCCAAAGAAAAAACAGGGATACTTTGCTGGTTAATTAAATTAATAGCGCTTAAAAAATCATCATCAACATCACGATTAACGCCAGTGCCTAAAATGGCATCAACAATTAAATCATAGGGTTCATTTATTAAGCCTAAATTGCTTGATATTTCTCCACCAGCCTCAATAAAATCATCTTTAGCGAGTTTGGCATCTGCAGAGAGACGGTTGGGGTTGATAACCGAAATAACTTGTATGTGATAGCCAGCTTGCTTAGCCAGTTTTGCCACTAAATATCCATCACCGGCATTATTTCCTGCACCACAAATCACCGCTATTTTTTGTACTGCGCTATAATGTTTGTTTATGCTATCTATGCCAGCCTGTGCGGCTTTTAACATCAATTCAAACCCTGTTATTTTGAGTTCTTTTTGTGCTCGCTGGTCTATTTCTCGCGCCTGCTGAGCGGAATATAATTTTGTTATCGATTTTTGCATGCCACACCTAAAACTAAACGCTAAAGAGATATTATAAGGGATCTATGGATGATTGAACTATCTAAGCAGATAAAGCAGTGGGGAAATGAATTAGGATTTCAACAAGTCGGTATCAGTGATACCCATTTATTAGAAGCTGAACAGCGTCTTGAATCTTGGGTAGCACAAGGGTTTCACGCCGATATGGATTATATGCATAAACACGGCTTAAAGCGTAGTCGCCCTGCTCTATTACACCCTGAAACAATCAGCATTATTTCTGTTAGGATGAATTATTTACCCGAGACACAGGAAAATAGTGAAACTAATTTAAATAACCCCGTCAGTGCTTTCATTTCGCGTTATGCCTTAGGGCGTGATTACCACAAATTATTACGTAAGCGTTTACAGCAACTTGCAACACGAATTGAAAAGGAAGTAGGCATATTTGGCTACCGTGCATTTGTCGATTCAGCACCCGTATTAGAAAAAGCGATTGCTGAAAAAGCGGGCTTAGGTTGGGTTGGAAAGCACAGTAATATCATTAATAAAAAAGCGGGGTCTTGGTTTTTTTTAGGCGAAATATATACCAGCTTGCCTTTACCTGCTGATGAAAAAAGCACTAACCATTGCGGTGTCTGTACTGCTTGTATTGATATTTGCCCCACACAAGCCATTGTTGCCCCGTATCAGGTTGATGCCAAGCGTTGCATCTCTTATTTAACCATTGAGCATAAAGGGTCTATTCCTGTTGAATTTCGCGCTTTATTAGGTAATAGAATTTATGGTTGTGACGATTGCCAGCTGATTTGTCCTTGGAATCGTTTTGCAAAACTTTCGCAAGAGCAAGACTTTAATCCACGACATAATTTAAACAGTCAGCATTTATTAGATTTATTTCGCTGGTCAGAAGTGGAGTTTTTGAAAAAAACAGAAGGCTCTGCTATTCGGAGAATTGGTTATCAGCAATGGCAACGTAATATAGCCATCGCATTGGGTAATGCGCCTTCATCCACATTAATCAAACAGCAACTAATACTAAACAAACAGACGGCAACAGACCTTGTTGCCGAACATATTGAATGGGCGCTTATCCAAAAAAATTAATTAGCGTGCAAACATTTTAATCAGCCCCGATAGTTTCTGTACTTTATCTTTAGTCAGTTGATCCCAATTAAATTGCCATTGCCAGTTACCATCCATTGTCCCCGGAATGTTCATTCTATCTTCACTGCCTAATTCTAAAATATCCTGCATTGGAACAATGGCCAAGTTAGCCACTGAAGAAAATACAGTGCCTATTAATAAATAAGGCATGCTCGCTTTTGAATACCCCAAATAATGATAAACATGATTTTGTTCTTCTGCTGTTAATGCATTAAACCAACCGAGAGTCGTATCATTATCATGTGTGCCTGTATAAGCCACGGTATTTTTTTCATAATTATGTGGTAAATAAGGGTTTTTAGCGCTATCACCAAAAGCAAATTGTAAGATTTTCATGCCGGGTAATTTAAAATCACAGCGTATAGCATCTACTTCTTCAGTAATTATGCCTAAGTCTTCAGCAACTAACGGTATTTCCCCGAATGCTTTTTTAAATGCCGATAACAATAATGCGCCAGGTGCTTTAACCCAGGTACCATTAATTGCTGTTTCTTCATCTGCTGGAATTTCCCACGCAGCTTCAAAGCCCCTGAAATGATCAATACGCAAAATATCAAACATTTCCAATTGACTTTTCACACGCTCAACCCACCACGAAAAGTTAGATTCTTTTAGATAATTCCAGTCATAATGTGGATTTCCCCAGCGCTGACCGGTTTCAGAAAAATAATCAGGAGGAACGCCAGCAACAACCGACATACTCCCCTGTTCATTTAACTTAAAGACATCTCTATTTGCCCAAACATCAGCACTATCATAGGAAACAAAAATAGGAATATCACCAAATAATAAAACATCATGTTTATTTGCGTATTCTTTAAGTGCAAGCCATTGCTTATAAAAAATAAATTGCTCAAATTGAATCGCTCTAATAGACGCATCAAGAACTCGTCGTGCTTCTTTTAGTGCGGCAGGATTACGCTGTTTAAGAGCGGTCGGCCATTCATTCCAACAGGTATTTAAATATTTGCTACGTAAAGCAGAATAAAGCGAATAATCATCTAACCAATGTGCTTTATCATGGCAAAAGTCGACAAATTCTTGCTTTTCTTCCACACTTGCATGGACTTCAAAGCCTGAATAAGCTTTAGCTAAAATACATTTTGCTTTAAAACATTGCCCCGCATGACAAAAAGAACAACATTCTGAACCTTTAAGCCAGCCTTTCTCAAATAACTCAGCAAGGTCAATTAGTTCAGGATTACCTGCGTGAGCAGAGAGGCATTGATAAGGTGAGCCATCGGCATGCGGAACACCTAATGGCAGCGTTTGCCAAACTTTTATGCCCACATCAGCCAAGAAGTTTATAAAATTATAAGCTTCTTTGCCTAAATTACCCTTGCCATTCGCATTAGGTAAAGACGTAATATGCAATAAAACACCGGCACGACGTGTAGATAATAAATTAGTTTCTTTCACCTTACTTTAATTCCTTTACTATTCTGTTCCGGCACGCATGGTTCCACCATTGGCAGGTGCACCCGAACCTTGGGTGAATGCTAGCGCTAAATAAGCAGGAACATCAGCACCTAATACACGATAAAGGTTGGCTAAATTCAAGCGATATTGTTTTTCGAAAGAACTAACCGCTTCCCCTGGATTATAGTCACCAAACCACCAAAACCAATCGGAACCTTCACAAATGGCTAATTGAAGTTCTGCTGTTTTTATTTCTTGTTCTGACAAGGTATCCGATGCAATAGCTAGGTCAAAAGCTCTTTTAACATCACCTAACATATCCCAAGCACGGTTTTTATCAACATCACCGATCCAAGTTGAAAAAGTTCCGTACACCCAACTACCTGCAGTGAGTTGAGGTAACTGTTTAACAGGCGCTTTCTGCTCTAAACATTCTGAAAAAGTAGTTAACTCAATCGTGGGGTGGTTGGCTAAGTTTTTGTATAGAGCACTTAAAAAATGATAACCATTTTCTGGAAAGTATTCCCATGCATTCTCGCCATCCATAATAATAGAAACAACGCTATCTTCAGTTTCATTCTCAGCAATGTTTTCTAAATTTCTCACCAAATCAGCAACCGCATCATCACCATGCCATTTAGAATATTTAAAGCCGATTAAATCAGATAAGCCATCATCACGGAAAAAACAAGGGATATTGGTTCCTTCCACTTGATAAGGATGATGCGGATCTTCAGAGCTTAATTGAGAGGCATTTAAACTATTATGTAAAACACTCCCTCCCGTTGCTGCCCATGAAAAACCGAAGTCACCTAATAACCCTAAAGTTTCAGTGCTAACAGCCCCTTCTGATGGCCAGCAACCTTGAGGCTCTGCACCAAAAAAACGTTTAAAGGTACTGATCCCATGCCTTAAGTGCCATTTAACACGTTCTTCCCCACCAGGGTATGATTCTAACTCAGGTAAAGCTGCTCCAGGCATCGCTTCATGCGTGGTTTTAATATCTAACATTAAAGGAATAATAGGATGCGCATAAGGTGTCATCGATAACTCAATTTGACCTTTTTTCGCGAGTGCTTTGTAGCGGCAAGTCACTTTAGAGAGTAATTCTCCAATAATTTCTATCACTTCTAAACGGTCATGCAAGCTAAAATTGCTACCTTTTTGAATAAGCCTTTGTACGCGTCCGTCTTTTAGTTTTACAGTTTCCCCGATCCATGCAATATGATACCAAACAAGAATATCTGCAATAAATTGAGAGTTAACATACTGAGTTGAACCTGCTTCACTTTGAATCCACTCAGCCATGTTTGCTAAATTCTGATAAGCTGGGTAACGATCTATTTGTCGTTCACGATTCGCACGCATACAGTTAGAAATCAGTTCAATTCGCTCTTCAACATCACACGGAATAGAGGGTAAAGATAATGCGGCTAATAAAGGATCATTGATAGCAACATGATCATGTAAAAAATCATTAACCTGCTTAGCATAATCTTCAATTTGCTCTAATAGGATTGGCGCAAAGTTAACCACGGCTTTTGCATTAGGTTCATTTTCTAAATGCGCCACCATATCCACATAATCTTTAATTACATGTAAATAAGTCCACGGGAGTTTAAACTCACCTGTTTGTAAATCTCTGTATTCCGGTTGGTGCATGTGCCAACACAGAACTAATTTAAGCTTTTTCTTACCTGACATAACGTATTTTATTTCCCAACATATCTGGTGTTACTAAGACAACCCCATCAGGGCTAACGTGAAAACGAGCTTCATCATCCGCTCGGTTTTCCCCAATAATGGTACCTTTTGGAATTTGGCACCCTTCTTCTATAATTGCTTTTGTGATCCGGCAATGTCTTCCTATATTTACATCAGGCAAAATTAATGAATCTATAATGACTGAGTATGAGTTAATTCTCACATTAGAAAATAACAAAGATTTTTTAACTGCAGAACCTGAAATAACACAGCCGCCAGCGATCATCGAATCGACGGCATGGCCTCGTCTACCATCATCATCAAACACGAATTTTGCCGGTGGTGTATGCGCTTGATAAGTCCAAATAGGCCAAGTTTTATCATATAAATTTAAATCTGGATCAACACGGACGAGCTCCATATTCGCAGACCAATAGGCATCTAAAGTACCCACATCACGCCAGTAGCTTTGCTCTCCTTGTAAATTCAAAAATGGATAAGCATTTACATTATGCGTATTAATAACCGAAGGAATAATATCATGTCCAAAATCATGGCTAGATTGCGCATTTTTCGCATCTTTTTCTAATTCATCAAATAAAAATTTTGAATTAAAAACATAGATTCCCATTGAAGCAAGTGCTTTATCTGGCTTGTTAGGCATCGTTGGCGGATTATCTGGCTTTTCAACAAAGTCACTAACTTGGCGTTGCTCATTAATATGCATCACACCAAAGGCTTTTGCTTCTTCTAGTGAGACTTCTAAACAACCAATGGTTAAATCTGCATTTTGTGCAACATGATCGGCTAACATTTCGCCATAATCCATCTTATAAATATGGTCACCCGCCAGGATAATAATATGTTCTGGCGCGCGCATCCGCAAGATATCTAAATTTTGAAAAATCGCATCGGCTGTCCCTTGATACCAAGAGTCTTCATTATGTCTCTGCTGTGCCGGCATGAGATCAACATATTCACCAAATTCGCCGCGTAAAAATCCCCAGCCTTGCTGTGTATGTCTAATAAGTGAATCAGATTTATATTGCGTTAAGATTCCAATTTTACGAATGCCCGAGTTAATGCAATTCGATAAAGGAAAATCGATAATTCGGAATTTACCGCCAAAAGGTACTGCTGGTTTAGTACGCCAGTCAGTCATATTTTTTAATCGTGATCCACGACCGCCAGCTAAAATTAAAGCAATGGCATTTTGAGTTAAATTACTGACGAATCGATCAGTTGAAGGGGACTCTGTGTTAGACATACAATTACCTGTTCGTTAAATTAGATTATTACATTTCTACGTTTATTTGTTACTATTCACTTAGAACTTTAATTACTATACCGAGGCATTGCCTAATGAACAAGAAATCAAATAAAAATTCTCTTGATTCCAATTTAATTAAGATTTCTGAGGCGAAGCACCATGACCCCTTTGCAATTTTAGGTAAACATCAAGTTTATTCAAAAACAAAGATTACGCTTCATTTACCTTATGCAGAGTCTGTCATCATTAAGGATGAAGACATTAAGTTCTCCCGCCTGCCTGATAGTGATTTTTTTCAAGCCTCATTACCAAGTGCTGGGCTATCAACCGAGCATTACCAATTAGAAATCACCAATAAATCCGGTGAAATAGTGTCGCAATATGACCCTTATTCATTTAGCTCGCAATTCCCTGAATTTGACCAACATTTATTTTCTGAAGGGAAGCACTGGAATATCTATAAAAAATTAGGTAGTCATTTACATACAGTCGATGGCATTTCTGGTGTGCTTTTTTCTGTTTGGGCACCGAATGCAGCACGAGTCAGTTTACTTTCAGATTTTAATCATTGGGATGGCCGTTGTCACCCTATGCGCAGCTTAGTCACCAGTGGTATTTGGGAGATTTTTATTCCGGGTGCAACAGCAGGCTGCTTATATCGCTTTGAAATTCTTAATCGCGATACACAACAAATCCATGTAAAAACTGACCCTTACGCACAACATTACGAATTTCGTCCAAATACTGCATCCATTGTTGTCAATGAAAACCAATATGAATGGTCAGATAACAACTGGTTAGAACAGCGTACTAAATTCGATTGGTTGCATCAGCCCATGTCTATTTATGAGGTGCATTTAGGCTCATGGCGCCGCGATGCGCAGGGTAATTTCATGAATTACCGACAGCTCGCCGAAGAGTTAGTGCCTTACGCTAAAGAAATGGGCTTTACTCATATAGAGTTACTGCCTATTACTGAACATCCGTTAGATGCTTCATGGGGATATCAGGTAACGGGATATTTTGCACCGACTAGCCGACATGGGTCACCCGATGACTTCCGTTATTTTGTTGATTACTGCCATCAAAACAACATTGGTATCATGCTAGACTGGGTTCCTGCCCATTTTCCTAAAGATGATTTTTCCATTGCTCGCTTTGATGGAAGTTCATTATATGAGCATGAAGATCCGCGTAAAGGTGAACATCGTGACTGGGGAACTTTAATATATAACTATGGCCGTAATGAAGTTAAAAACTTTTTATTAGCGAGCGCTAATTTCTGGTTAGAAGAATTCCATTTAGATGGCTTACGTGTCGATGCCGTTGCCTCTATGCTATATCTTGATTATTCACGCGAAGAAGATGATTGGCTTCCTAATGTGCATGGTGGAAATGAAAACTTAGAAGTCATCGATTTTTTACGTGAACTCAATATTGTTACCCACCAGCAACATCCGGGTACGGTCATTATGGCAGAGGAATCAACCTCATGGCCACAAGTGACACACCCTACAGATAGTGGTGGTTTAGGCTTTTCTATGAAATGGAATATGGGCTGGATGCATGACATCCTTTCCTACATGCAAGAAGATCCCGTTAATCGTTCATTTCATCATGACAAACTAACCTTTGGAATGCTGTATGCCTTTACAGAAAACTTTGTATTACCTTTTTCTCATGATGAAGTAGTACACGGCAAAGGCTCTTTATTAAATAAGATGCCGGGTGATGAATGGCAAAAGTTTGCTAATTTACGTTTACTGTTTACCTTTATGTTTGCTTATCCCGGTAAAAAATTACTCTTTATGGGCTGTGAATTTGCACAGGGAATTGAGTGGAATTTTAATCAAACATTGGATTGGTACACGCTTGAATATCCATTACATAAAGGCATGCAAACCTTAGTTAAAGACTTAAATCACATGTACGTACAGCACCCGAGCTTATTTCAACATGATTTTGATAATAAAGGCTTCGACTGGGTTGATTGTAATGATAATGACAAGTCAATTATTAGCTTTGTACGTAAATCTGATAATGAATCACTCTTAGTTATTTTAAATTTCACGCCTGTTCCACGTGAAAATTATCGTATTGGTGTAGCGGAAAGTGGCGTGTATTCAGAAATTTTTAACTCTGATTCTAAGTATTACGCAGGCAGCAATATAGGAAATAATCCTATTTCGT
>Ga0209495_1001302_pt1 | contig 17555 bp, 24 predicted proteins | sample EN1Hudsemesocosm_FD_184629 | JGI IMG/M metagenome (GOLD analysis project Ga0209495, IMG submission 184629) | Methane-oxidizing microbial communities from mesocosms in the Hudson Canyon - EN1E Hudson Canyon (SPAdes) (version 2) | ecosystem: Environmental > Aquatic > Marine > Cold seeps | place... | reverse complement strand
CGTGAGCTAAACGTAAAATCCCAGGTAAATCGTCAAAAGACAAATTAGAGGCTCTGTTGCGAGCATTGAAATTATCTAAACCACAATACACGGCATTAGCACCTGCAATAACGGCTGCTTTAATGGCCTCAACATCGCCACCTGGCGCTAATAATTCAATTTTTTTATTCATATTGGGATTCAGTAATACAGTTAAAGAGGACAGATTGAAGTTCCCCCAATAAACTGGACACTAGTTAGTATTATAAAAGGCTTTTTCAAGCTTTTAAGGCGGTATATTGTCTGCTCATTGTGGACTCCAATTTATGGTGAAATTGATGTCCAGTCTCTTGGGGAAGCTCAGATTTATTTTAACTAAAGCCACTGAGCACCCGACTGGTGGTGCTCTTACGTGGAATTAGATATTATTTCACATTTCTCTCATTAAGATAGCCAGTATATTCCTTATCAGTTCCGTTGATATGGTTGATTAACCATGTTTTAAGGTAACTAATTGTCTTAGCTATAGTGACATCGGTATTTTGTTGATAATCAGTCACAAAACTCTCGACTTCATCGATCATTGCCTGATGTTGTAGCTTATGTGCTTCTAGACCTGGAAAATCATGCTTTTCCAACAGGGCTTCTTCTCGCTGGAAGTGAAACTTGGTGTAATCTATTAGAGCATCGAAGGTCTCTTTCAAGTATTCATCACTGGTGTGGTAAAGAGCTGCTGTTTGTAGTTGATTGATAAGATTGATAAGACGTTTGTGATCATCATCTAATACGGTGACTCCAACAGAGTAGCTATCATCCCACGTTAGAAAACGTCTTGCGGTGAGCTTTTTGGCCAGTACAATTACAGCAACAAGCAGTACAAGAAATATCCACGGTAGCGGATGAGATATACCCAGCATAAAACTTAGTGCTGCCGCGACTAAAAGAAGGAGTATTATTGTGCTTATTAAAATGGCTTCTAATGTCTTATTCATATGTGGTCCTTTAAAATAATTTGCGCAAATCAATGGAGGGGGACTCGATTGATTTTGATTGATTAATTCTCAGTTAGTCGCTCGCCGCTAGGCACACTAAAAATTAAAGCAATTAAAGGGGAGCTACCCCTTTAATCCTAATGTCAGTTTATTTTTGTGAATAGCGCTCAAAACGCGAAATATATTCATCCATATTTTGCTCTAACATCTCTGTGTAGCGTTGTACGAAGAATTTTATCGCTTCTTGTTTCTCTGCTTGCATATTCTCAGCATTCTCAACTGAAGAAGCCACACTAAAGGCATTAAATCGCGCAGCAGAATATAGAATTGATGTATTAACATCATCTACCGAACTGTCAGGCACTTGCTGGTTTGCAACAGCAATAAACTCATCAGCACGTTGTTGAAAGGTCATTGTAGCAGGTGATTTTTCGCTCATTATTATTCTCTTAATGTAGTTATTTGGTTTAAAGTGTTTTTTGATTGTTGGATCTGGTGAGATCATATCAGGTGTGAGCCATTTTGGGGCTTCATGTTTTAGTGGTGTTATAGCTTACAGAATCTATAAGATCAAATTTTGTTCAATTAATTCTCGACTAGTTATATTAATAACGCTTTATGTTTAAATAAATACTTCATATCGGTAATTTGGTGTCTCAATGAAAACCATAAGCATATTGGGAAGCGGTTGGCTTGGACTTCCGTTGACTCAACACTTCATTTTAAAGGGATGTCATGTTAAAGCATCAACAACCTCAAAAAGTCGTTTATCTGAACTAAGGCATATTAATGCTGAACCTTTCATCATCGATATTGACCAGCTAACGGGTAACATTTTAGACTTCCTTCAAGCGGATATCTTAATTATTAACATTCCTTCAAAAAACATTGATGGTTTTCTCAGACTAGCTGAAGAAGTTGAACGTTCTACAATAAGAAATGTTGTATTTATTAGCTCCACCTCTGTTTACAAGAATAGCAACAAAACCATTTCAGAATCTGATGACCAAGACAATACTCTCAACCAATTGATTTCAATTGAAAAAACACTCAAAAACAATAGCAATTTAAAAACCACAATCGTTAGGTTTGGAGGCTTGATAGGATATAATCGAAACCCAGGAAATTTCTTTAAAAAATCAACAGTTATTAGTAATCCAGACTCATTTGTAAACCTTATACATCAAGACGATTGCATTGAAATAATTAGTCAAATCGTTAAGCAAGAAATATGGGGAGAGACATTTAATTGTTGTGCTGACACTCACCCCACTAAAAGAGAGTTTTATACTCAAGCCATCAAATCCGTCGGAGGTACTGTACCTCAGTTCTCCCAATCAGAAACGAAGTCATATAAGATAATTAGCAATCAAAAAGTGAAGGAGTTTTTGAATTACGAGTTTTTACACCCGGATTTACTGAAAATAAAAATTAAAGGAGATGAATGTTCTCCAAAATAAACAAATGCAAAAATCGCATAAGACTTATATGATATACGCTTAGATCTTCACCCATTCAACGATAAGAAAGACCTTATGAACCGTAAAAAAAAGTTAATTCAACTACACAAAAACAAGTTAAGAAACCCTGAAAAGCGCCTACAAAATAGTAAAAAAGACAAATATATATCAAAAGCTGAAAGAGAAAAATTAGCATTAGAAGCCGATAATACAGCTCAAAATAAATAACGTAGCGGGCGCTATAAAATGGGGTAGACTTAAATTAAAAGATTAATAGTATTTATCGAACTAGTTTCAATATAGAAGGCATCCTAATGCGTAAAAGAATTATCAATTCTGAAGACACACACAAAGTTGATTCTGATCAGAAATGGTTGGATATCGATAAAATTGCAGTTGTTGAAGTCACCTCTGAGGATGAAGAATTTCCAATCGAGTCTGCACTGCTGCCAGATAAAGTTTCGGGTTGGCGTGCCTCAAGTAAAGGTAAACAGATAATTAGGCTTATCTTCGATAGTCCTCAAAAGCTGCAATGGATTAGGTTGAAGTTTGAAGAGTTAGAGATTGAGCGTACACAGGAATATGTTTTGCGTTGGTCTCCAGACGGTGGTCAATCGTACCAAGAAATTATAAGACAGCAGTGGAACTTCAGTCCTGAAGGTGCAATCAGTCAAATTGAAGACTATCAGGTAGAACTTCCAGCAGTATCTATTCTTGAGTTAGCCATCAATCCAGAGATAACTGCGGGAAATGCATTTGCGTCTTTAAAGGAGTTGCGACTTGCCTAACAAGTCCGTTAAATAGCCTGTAGGTTGGGATGAAGCATGACTCCCAACTTGTTTATTACATTAATATTATTGGGTTTCACAAGCTCAGTCTAAGCTACACTCTAAATTAATTTATCACGGATGATGACTTATGTAATATCGACACACCTTTATACCTAAAAGAACTGAAGCAAAGAATCATATATAGAGTGCGGAGCAGCCGAAATCAGCTTACGCTCAGATGCTAGCCGACTTTATAAGCCACTTACATAAAGCGCTACTGCTTCAATTTCTAACTCAGTCAGTTTTTCGGCAATGGAATACATAATTGCATTATCATTTGAGCGGGTTCGCAGGGTAAAGTCATTTAGTTGCTCAGAAACATAACGTTTATGCTGGCCAGCTAAACGTGGGCGTAAGTCGGTACCTTCACCATTTGCACCATGACAGCTTGCACAAGAAGCAATACCTGAATACTGATTACCTTTGTTGAATATGTATTTTCCGACAGCCGCAAGCTCTTTACTCCGTACTCGATGAGACTTTACGGGTTGTTTTTGAAAGTACACCGCCAGAGCCGTAATCTCTTCAGCTGTTAATGTGGCTGAAATTTCATTCATTGGTTCTACTTGACGTTTACCACTCTTAAAATCATTCAATTGCTTTTCTAAATAAAGTTTATTTTGCCCTGCCAACCTTGGGTAAATAATACTAGAAGCTTCACCGTTTAACCCATGACAAAACTGGCATTTTTCTGTGACTAGTTTAAGAGCAAGAGTTTGTTCCGACCCCTCGCTATAAGCAGTTGTAATAAAAATACAATACAGCAGAAAACTGGAAGCTAAGAATTTCATATACCTATACCTTGTATTGGGCGTTAGTTTGTAACCAAATATTTTATCATAGAAACCTTTTATTGATAGATAAAACCACAGCAAATTTCATGTTGTTCAATATGTTGAGACCACTTATATTTTTTGATTCCCAAATTAAGTAATCAAGGATATGAATCATTGTATAATGTGTCCTTTGGACATCTATACAAAACTAATTTTGAGAACCTATCATGAACATTCAAAGCCACTTTGCCGATATTGATACACCAACAGGTGTGATGCGTACTTATATCCATCGACCTGATGTTGAAGGTAGTTTCCCTACTATTTTGTTTTATTCAGAAATTTTTCAACAAACTGGGCCTATTGAGCGTGCAGCAAAATTAATTGCTAGTCATGGTTATGCAGTGTTGGTGCCTGAAGTATTTCATGAGCTTAACCCAATTGGTACGGTATTAGGTTATGACGATGCTGGTCGTGAGAAAGGTAATGCAGATAAACATGCTAAAGATGTGCAAGGCTATGATACTGACAATGTCGCATTAATTGAGTTTGCCAAACAACAAGACTGGAGTAATGGTCATATCGGTGCGATGGGCTATTGTATTGGTGGTCATTTAGCATTTCGTGCGGCACTCCATCCTGAAGTAAAAGGTGCAGCGTGTTTTTACGGTACTGATTTACATATACAAGTTATTCCTAATAAACCAGGTCAACATAGCATGGAGCGCTTGGATGACATTAAAGGTGAGTTATGTATGATTTGGGGCAAGCAGGATAATCATATTCCAGCTGAAGGTCTTGCTAAGATCTATAAAGAATTAAACCAAACGGACATTACTTTCACATGGCATGAGTTCAATGCTGGACATGCGTTTATGCGTGATGAAGGTGATGGTGGTCGTTATGATGCTCAAACAGCCCTCTTAGGCTATCAGTTAGCACTAAATTTATTTGGCAGAACATTACGTTAGTCACTTAAGCGTTAATTATTGAAGCAGTCCTGCATAGGGTTGCTTCAATGCTGGCTTCTAAACTCAATAGTCGATTATGCAAAAGCGGCATAAATAACCAGATACTTGAGCCAGTTAGAATCATTAACAAAACTCTTAGAATTAAATGGTGTAAAATGAAACCCGTTACTATTTTAATTTTAAGGACATGAATTGAAAAGCATATTTTCCACACTCATAGTCTTAGGCCTATTTATTGCTCTAGCAGGATGCTCTGACAGTAATAATAGCTTGGCCTCGGCTACGGAGTTCTTCCCTTGTGAGAACCCAGTTCTTGTCTCTGCGGATGATAATCAACCCGTACCTGGTTTTATTGTATATATCGATGAGGCAGTAAAAACAGGGGATGTTGAAATTGATTTTGTTGAAAAATACCAAGATATCACTATTTTTTCCTCATTTCCTAGAAACAATAGCTTTTATGCCAATATTAGTGATGAAACATTAATGAGAATACAGTGTGAACCGGATGTTATTGCTATAGCTGAAATGTAAGCTGTCTAGGCTGAATCAGCAGTCCCTTCCGTCAACTTAACACAGGCATTAAAAGTCATATCATACACATCACTTAGCGGTGTTTTTATTGGCTGTCGATAAACGTTTTTTGCTATGGCAAGTAGATCGGTTCGACCTTGACCATCTTTATATATTTTATTAACTTTCTGTTCAAACGCTGACCAATCATCTCCTTCTGTTTGCCTGATTGTTTGAATCTCACGTGCTGTTCCAGCTTGGTATGCACAACTTGTCATTGTAGAACGTTCCATTTCTGCCGCATCGATTGGTGAGATTAATATTAGAGCTACAATAAAACTTATTTGATACTGCATATTATTATCCTCAATAATTTTGAGTTGAGTGATTAATCGTAGTCCTCTACTCAAGCCTAGTCAATTAAGGCCGTTTTCTCTTTAATACTGTTAAGATCATTTACAATAATTAGTTAAGTTAGATAGTCATATCAAGAAACATTGGAGATCTTATTAATGGCAACAGCATGTGCACGACATATTTTAGTGAAAACCAAAGAAGAAGCAGAGGCTATCAAGAAACAGTTAGCTAACGGTAAAGATTTTGCTCAACTTGCTAAGAAATATTCACTCTGTAAATCATCTGCAAAAAAAGGGGGTGAGTTAGGTGAGTTTGGTCCAGGTAAGATGTTAAAAGCTTTTGATAATGTTGTTTTCAAAAAGCCGGTATTGACAGTTCACGGTCCTGTTAAAACTAAATTCGGCTATCATTTAATTGAAACTATTTATCGTAGCTAATCGAAAATAATCATTTATATTTAAGGAAGAATAACTATGAAATCAATCATCTCAATAGCATTCCTAATAAGTTTATTACCCTCTATCACATGGGCTGACTGTGGCGATTATGATGTAAAGCTACAAGTATTGGGTTCTGGTGGCCCTGAAATCGACGATCAGAGATCATCGAGTAGTTATCTTGTTTGGGCTGATAATAAGGCTGTTGCTTTGATAGATATCGGTGGCGGTGCAAGCTTAAATTATGAGTTATCGGGAGCTAAGTTTAACGATCTCGATGTTGTTGCTTTCAGTCATTTTCATGTTGATCATAGTGCTGACTTTCCTACTTTAGTCAAAGGTTCTCACTTTTCATCACGTAGTCGTCCACTACCAATCTTGGGTCCAGATGGAAATAATTTAATGCCTTCAACTGTCGGCTTTATTCAAAAAATGTTTGCTGAGGATGGTAGTTTTGCATATTTGAATAGTTACCTTCAGCCAAATAAGGATCAATATTACTTAGATAGCCAAACAGTTGCTATGAAGAAAGATGAAATACAATCATTTCAAATCACGCCGACATTGAGTCTTAGTGCAATCCCTGTGCATCATGGACCTCTTCCCGCTTTAGCATGGCGTGTAGATGTTCATAATTGCTCGATTACCTTTTCAGGGGATATGAACAATGATTTTCACTCTTTAGAAAAGTTGGCCAAAGATACCGATATCCTTGTTGCCCATAATGCCGTACCAGAAGAGGCATCAGGAATCGCAAGAAAGTTACATATGCCGCCGTCTGAGATAGGTATTATTGCAAAAAAAGCAGCCGTCAAAAAGTTAGTTCTTTCACATCGAATGACTCGTACACTCGGAACTGAAGACAAAACCGAACAGCATATTCGTAAGAATTATTCAGGTGCGTTGATCTTTGCAAATGATCTAGATCTAATTGAACCTTAAGTCTTTAACTTTTTAAAACTCGGCCTCAATCTGAAATATCATTAACTCTCTTGTAATAGGATGCGTTAATTCTAGCGTTTCAGCATGTAGATGTAGACGATTAGCTTTTTGTCCGTAAAGATCATCACCAACAATCGGGGTGTTTAGACCTTTAATATGTGCTGAGTGAACTCTAAGTTGGTGTGTTCTACCTGTGATGGGGTAAAAATATACTTTCGTTTGCTTGTTCTTTTGTTCAATAACTTGCCATTTTGTTTTAGCTGCCTTGCCATATTCATAACAAACTAGTTGTCTTGGCCTATCATCTAAATCGACTCGAAGCGGCAAATCAACAATGCCCTCATCTTCTGTTAATAAACCATCCAATAAAGCGACATAACGTTTTTTAACTGTACGATTGATAAATTGCTTTTGTAGCTTTTTATGGACATCCTTATTAAGGGCAATCACCATTAGACCTGAGGTAGACATATCAAGTCGATGTACAATTAATGGGCCCGTAGCTGTAGGAAAACGTTGTTTCATTCGTAGATAAACAGAGTCTTCAATATTCTTGCCAGGCACAGATAAAACCTCTGCAGGTTTATTAATAATCACCATGACATCATCCTGATAAACAATATCGATAGTTTTACCTTCTGCAGGATTATTTAATAATGGATTATCATCAAGAGCAATGCCTTCCAGCATATGCTTTAATATAGGCTGACACTTGCCAAGACATGCAGCATAAAAATGTTGGTGTTTTCTAATTTCTGATTTAGGAGATTCTCCCCACCAGAACTCTGCCATGGCAAGTGGTTTCAAATCATTTTTAAATGCATAGTTTAAAAGCTTAGGAGCAGTACATTCCCCCGCCCCTGCTGGCGGAACTTGTTGCGGTGTATCCTTGAAAATATCACGTAAGTTTTTGTAAATCCCCTCTTTATTCAAGAAACGATAGCTATCAAACAATTTCTGCTGCAAAGAATGTGAAAAGTCTTTGCGTTGTTTTTTTAATGCTGTGATTTCATCAGTAAGAGAATGAAGTTTGTCTGTTACTTTTTGAACTCGCTCATCCCAATAAAATGTTAAGTCCCTTAGCTGATTCTTTTGTTTAATACTTTCTTTGCTCAGTACCTCTTTAGTTTTTAAGAACTCTTCTTTATCTAAGGTGGTTTCAGCTAGTGTTCGTCTTTCTTTTCTATCTTTTCGCCCGATTATCATGCGGGCTCTATGAACTTGTATTTGTTTCGATGAAGATTCTACTTCTACTGATAATGCTTGAGCATATTCTGCAACCTTAGGGTTACTCTCTAAACGTTTAATCTGTTCGCTGAGTAGTGTTAATTCGTCATGACCTGTTCTAAAAAAACCACCTTGTTCTAACATATCAAATACTGGTGGGACGAAGTGTTCAAGATGGTTACTGTCAGCCACTTTGCCTGAAAACCCTGATAAATAGCCAATCTCACCTTGTTTATTTTGTACTAATAAAACACCAAACATCTTACCAATAGCTGTTTCTGACTCACCTGAAAGGCCAAAGTTATGCTGCCAGTCCTGCTGAGTTTCAAGATGTTCTTGCAGCTGTTTTACTGCTAATAAACACAAAGGATGAGGCTGATAATAAAATGGAAAGGTAAAGCGATCAGGCAAGACATATGAATCTATAGATTCTTTAAATGAGGTAAAATGATTTTCTTGCACTGGCATAGTCTGGTTTATTATTTAAGATGGGTTTAATTAATTGAAAAAAGTATTAGTAATCGGCTATGTTTGGCCTGAGCCAAATTCATCTGCTGCCGGCAGTCATATGATGTCGATTTTACGCCAATTTAGACAACAAAACTGGCAAGTTGAATTTGCAACACCTGCTCAAGCCACTGAGCACATGATTGATTTAGCCAATGAAGGTATTTCTAGCCAGAGTATAGCCCTCAATTGCGACAGTTTTGATCGTTATATTAGTGAATATCAGCCAGATATCGTCATGTTTGACCGCTTTATGATGGAAGAGCAATTCGCGTGGCGAGTTGAAAAAAACTGTCCTAATGCAGTTAAAATATTAGATACTGAAGATCTGCAATGTTTACGTCATGCGCGTCACCAAGCTCATAAAGCTGAACGTGAAATGACACAAGCAGATCTGTTCAGTGATATTGCTAAACGTGAAATTTCTGCGATCTTACGGTGTGACATATCCTTAATTATCTCTAGTTTTGAAATGGACTTATTAATTAATACTTTTAAGCTTGATTCGAGCTTACTCCACCATTTACCCTTTATGGTTGATCTAGAAAAGCTACCAGAAAAGACGCTGTCTTTCAGTGAGCGAAAACATTTCATGACAATTGGTAATTTCCGTCATGCCCCGAACTGGGATGTTGTGTTATATCTGCAAAAAATATGGCCCTTAATTAGAAAAAAAATCCCTGATGCCGAATGTCATATCTATGGGTCTTATCCACCACCTAAGGCCACTGCATTAAATAACCCCAAAACAGGTTTTTTGATTAAGGGCTGGGCTGAAGATGCCTTTACTGTGATGGAACAATCTCGTCTTTGTTTAGCCCCGATCCGCTTTGGTGCAGGTATTAAGGGAAAGTTATTAGACGCTATGATGATGCAAACTCCAAGCATCACTTCTTCAGTTGGTAGTGAAGGAATGCATGCTCAAGAAGCTTGGCCTGGAACTGTGGCCGATGACATCAATGACTTTGTTGATGCTGCAGTTACTTTATACAGCAATGAACAACAATGGCTGAATGCTCAACAACACGCCCTTACGCTATTAAATTCTCGATATGATGGCAAACTATTAGGTGCGCGGTTAATATCAAGAATAACGGAGGTGGAGCAGCATCTAGAACAACATCGTTTAGATAATTTCACAGGTGCAATGCTTAAACATCATTCAATGATGAGTACCAAATACATGTCTCAGTGGATAGCTGAAAAAAATACTAATAGTTCTCAAAACAGTTAACTTTACGTTATATCTCATACTAAATGAGTGATAACTCTAACTTTCTTGTCTTTTGAATGTGTTATCTTTCATCCATGTCAGACATTAAATCACCCTGTGTACGCAACTGTTGCCTTGATACAGAGGATATTTGTCTTGGTTGTTTTCGCAGTATGGATGAAATTATGCTGTGGCATAAGGTCAATACAACTCCTGAACAAAAACAACAGATTATGTGCAAAGTAAAAGAACGAAAAGCATCTAGTCAATCAGTGTCCAAAACTACACCTTGAAACTCATCTATACCAATGAAAACCGTTATTTAGTACACAATATACAAAATATTGTAGAAAATTCTGGCATCACAATTATGTTAAAAAATCAGTTTGCCGCTGGTGCTGCTGGCGATCTTGTACCTCATGAAACATGGCTTGAGCTATGGGTGGTTAACGATGCAGACTATGACCAAGCCATTAACATCATCGAGTCTTCTTTTAGCGATGCCAATGATCCTCAGTGGATTTGTAGTCATTGCCATGAACAGAATGATGCCTCATTTGATTTTTGTTGGAAGTGTCTAAATTCTCAGCCAAACTCTTAATCCAATGACAAAGAAAATACTGTTCTAATGTCTAGATTTGATATGTATTGAATTGATCTATCTATCTCAGTCTTTATTTGGTCAAGCGAAGATAAAGCTGCGGTAATTTTGCCGGCAACTCTGCTGCATTTTTAATCAAAACATAGGCATTTTTACCGAATAGGTAAGGCAGGTAATCCTCTGCTTTTTCATCAATAGTGACACAAAATGGTTGCAGACCTTTTTTCTCAGCTTCGAGTATTGCTTGCCGAGTGTCCTCAATACCATACCGACCTTCATATTTATCTAGATCATTAGGTTTACCATCAGTAATGATAAGAAGCAGTTTCTGACTTGTAGCCTCTTTTTCTAACAGCTGACTTGCATAACGAATTGCAGCGCCCATACGAGTGTAATAACCCGGTTTAATAGCATCAATATGCCCTCTCGCATCGTCATTATAGGGTTCGTCAAAACCTTTAATATTATAAAAACGAACATGGCTGCGATTACGTGATGAAAAACCATGTAAAGCAAAACGATCACCAGTAACACTTAATGCTTCTGAGAATAAATATAAAGAATCACGAATCACGTCAACAACTCTTGAGGTGTTATTAATATGGGCATCTGTCGACAAGGATAAATCAGCTAACAACATACAAGATAAATCTCGTGTTTCATTACGTAAATCTCGAAAAACGGGAGTATCACTATTAACGTGACCATGTTTTCTGTCAGTGAGAAAGTTTATATAGTTCTCTAAATCTAATTCAGAGCCTTCACTTTGACGGCTAAGCCAATGACGTTGAGGGCGTAGTATTTCAAATTGACGGCGTATTTTTCTAGCTTGTGATTTAAGCTTTGCAGGTAACTCAACAGGTTCTGCATCACGGGCAGTCATCGGTATAACTCGGCAATGGTCTTTCTGTAAAATCTGTTTTTTATAATCCCACTCGTCGATAGGAAGACCTTCACCTAAGACAATATCATCATATTTACCAGCTGGTAAATCAAGGTCGAGTTTAATCTTACTTGCAGTAGTTTCACTATCCTGTGCAACGGTAATATTATCCATATCTTCTGCGGTTTTCATCGCATCGTCATCATCATCTTCAGTGCTTGTTCGATCTACTTTGCTGTACTCCCCCCAACTCCATAAACTCTCAAGACGAAAGCTCATTAAACCATCATTTCCTTCAGGCATATCTGTCCGATTAGCAGACTTACGTTTACTTTGTTTTTTCTGCTCTTTTTTATTTTGTGCAGCTTCGGGCAGATCAGGGTCATTGATGGGTAGCGTATTATTAAACTCCATCTGTGGTGGAGATGGGTGTAACCATAATGATACGGGCTGTGGCGGACGTTTAGCATATTCCAAGTTTACTGTTAACTCAGTATCAAGCAATGCATGACGAATAGCTTGCTCTTGTTTAGCTTCACGTTCTGGTAAATCTTTCAGTTCAGGCCGTTGCTCAATATGTGCTTTAACAAGAGCATCATAACGACCTTTTAAGCCTGGCCAGATCTCTAATGTTTTAGCTGTTCGAGTTTGGTTCCGGCGGATCCAGTCCCCTTGATCAATATCAATTACAGATAAGGCTGTAAGCCATAAGTACAAATCTTTATTCAATTGCTTGCTTGGAAATAAAGCGATACTTACAGGTAATCTTAATGTTTCTTCATCTCGCCATGCATACTGGGTCGTTTTACCGACTCCTGCAATACGTTGCAGAATCGTTCGTTTTGCATACACATCAGAGTCTGTTGCACTTTCAACATGCAAGCCCCCTTCCCCGCCTAAAGCACGAAAGAAAATTCCTGCTGTAAGACGTATATCATCTAAATATACAATGGATTCTGGATAATGGGTGATGGCTTTATTGGTGATAAACCGATGCCATGTTGAACCAACTAATTCTTCTAACATAACTTAGCTTAAACCCAATTAGGTGGTAGCCAAAACATCATAACAAAGCAAAAGATCACTAACGCGATAAACCAGCGTATAAATGTTCGGTGTCTTTGTTCTGCATGATGTGGGGCTAATGGAATTCCACAGCTCGCACAACGTGTATCTTCAGCGTTGACATCACTACCACAATGACTGCACTCTGCCATTACGACAACTGCCCGATAAATGGATAACTAAATTCTTCGCCTCTTATCGCCCTTGTAAAGGCCATAATGCCTGCCGCTAAAAACAAAGGCACAATTAACATATAGTAAAGTTCCAGTCCAAATAATGCTGACAGAGAATGGTAGCCATCCGTCAATAAAATAAACACATTAATCGAAAGGAAAATGATGGTACTCAGGCTGCTGGCAATCAATGCCTGACCTAAGTGTTTTTTACCCACAGCGGATGTAGATTTGTAACGTAAAAAATACAGTACCCATAATGCAATATAAAAAATGCCTACAAATAACAAATTACCTATAAAGAAGGCTTCTGAAAATGCGGCAGTATTATCTTTAGAAAGTTCAGTCATAACATTAAGATCCTAGCTTTGCTTTAACCACTTCCATCAATGCTTCTACCGTTTCTTCATCATCAGTAAGTGGTTCAATAATCGCTGCTCGACAGGCTTCAATTGGATCAAGGCCTGACTTAATCAACGTTGCTGCATAAACAAGTAATCGTGTTGATGCCGACTCTTCTAAATCATGATCTTTTAGAACTCTTAATGAATGTGCTAGCTCAATTAACTGTGTTGATGTTGCTGAATCAATATTTGTTTCTTTTTCAATGATCTTACTTTCAGTATCCATATCAGGATAATCGAAACGCATTGAAACGAAACGCTGACGTGTTGAAGGTTTCATACCTTTTAATAAGTTTTGATAACCAGGATTATACGATACAACAAGCATAAATTCAGGTGGTGCTTTCAATACTTCACCCGTGCGATCTATAGGTAGGATACGTCTATCATCAGATAAAGGATGCAAAACAACCGTTGTATCTTTTCGTGCTTCAACCACTTCATCTAAATAGCAAATAGCACCTTCACGAACCGCTTTTGCGAGTGGCCCATCATGCCAATAAGTTTCACCATCACCAATCAAGTGTCGTCCTACTAAATCTGCTGCGGTGAGGTCATCATGACAAGCGATTGTATATAAAGGTCTACCTAATTTTGCAGCCATATGCTCAATAAATCGTGTTTTACCACAACCTGTAGGCCCTTTAATCAATAAAGGTAATTGATTGTTATAGGCATGTTCAAACAATTCAATTTCATTGTTCTGATCTTGATAGTAAGGAGTTTCGGTGCTATGTTGAGTCATTTTTAATCCTGAGAATCTTCATCTAAAGATGGGGCTGAGTTTGGGCTATATCCATTCATCACTGCAAACTGTGCTGTCATCATATCCATAGTGTTGACATGAGCATTAAACCAAGTTGGCCAAGCTGAAAAAACATACTCCACAAGCAGCTCGATATCGCTAGTCTTTTTCCAACTATTGGCTACCTCTTCCATTCCTGCCAACACACGCTCATGCTCTTGGTAATGTACCTGAACCATTGGAAATTCAACTTCCTGCATTAACGTGTTTTCACGTGAGAAATGAGCACGAGTATGTTCTAACCAGTCCATAAATGATCGTGTTATTTGTTGAGTGTCACTCTCGCTAGGCACTTCACTTTGTTGATATGCAGAAATAAGCTGTCCTAGTTCCTGCACCATAACTAACTCATCAAAATGAGTGTTATTCATAAAATCAATATCCACCCTAGGGAAGGAATTCGCTTCTAATATAATTTTGTTTTCAGTCATGTTTCAAGCCTCTATAGACTAATAATATATGTAACAGCAATAGAAATACAGACAGTCCATAACCAGCCATACATAATGGCTCGCCATAGAAAAGAAACATCTCGTAATTCCATAAAGTCTCGAATAATAAGGCCTCCCTTAATCACTGCTGTTAACAATAAAAATAATACAACAGCTATGCCGCTCCAACCTTGCATCCCCATTAGATAGGTAGATAAGGTTAACACTATCATCAGTAGCCAAATAGTATGTACGTTATAAAACTTTTTCATCGGATGATATATACCAATGGAAATAAAATAATCCAAACCAAATCAACCATATGCCAATACGATGCGCCTGTTTCTATACCTGTGTGGTTTTGGGCGTTATAGGCTCCTCTCTTCGCTTTGATTGCCACTGCAAATAAAATTATCATGCCCAATATTACATGTAGAAAATGGAATAGGGTCAGTGATAAATAGAACATATAAAACGTGTTCGTGCTTAAATTAATTCCTTCTGAAAACTTATCCGCATATTCGATAGACTTTAAAATCAGAAAGCCTGTACCACCGGCTAAGGCGGCATAAAGCCAGTAAATACACTGCTTAATGTTATTGAGTCTGATTGCCTGTACTGCTCGTATAACGAAGTAACTTGAAGTGATAAGCAGTAGCGTATTTGCAGCTCCTAACTCACGGTTAAGTGTCAGTTGATAGTAGTTAAACATCTCAATATTTTGTAATCGCATTACTGCATATACAATGAAAAAGATGCCAAATACCAATAATTCCATAAAAATGAAAAACCAAATGGCTAAGTCACCAGGGAGTAATTTTGGCTCTGTTGTATTATTAGCGGCAGTCACATTAATCTTGTTTTATCTCAATAGTACATCTAGTTTACTGTTTTAAATTTTTAGTGCCTTGATCCGTATCAAGTCACTTCGATAAGAATGATTTTGTTAGCTTTTTCCCCGTCCAAGATCTCACCATCGTCCATGTGGCAAAAAGAATAAATATGGCATGTACAAATACAAAATAAGAAATGACATAGACCCAAGTCCATGGCGATTCAAAGCCACCTAACAAGATCATTAGAGCAGACATCAATACAAGTGCCACAGCTGCTAATAGATTCGTTTTTATCCCTAATATCGAATAATAGCGATCAATAGTTTCTGGGGATGTTTTCTTATAAATTATAAGTAAGGCCACAAAGCCGATTACAGGTAGTGCAGTAAGGTTTAATAATGAAAGTAATGTTGAATTAGCAGCTCTCTTTAACTGTATCGCATCATTCATATTATAAATCCTTACTTAAAATTTACTACTCTTTAGTTGTTGTCGCAATAAGTAAGCCTACATATATAAGCTCATAATTAAATACATGGTACACAACATTTCAAATTCACCACAATATTACACGTTTCTTTTCTACAAAATAAAAAGGCAATAAGTAACACTTATTGCCTTTTTTGGTCAAACAAACTCGACGTATTTAGAACTTAACTTGTCCATATACCCAGAATTTTTCTGTATCTACTAGATTTAAGGCTGCATCACCTGCATCATAATCAGAGTATTTAACACCGACAGTGTAATGTTCTTTAAACGTTTTTTGAGCAAGAATATCAAATTCATTACCAGCATCTAAGCCATCTTGGTCAGTTTCAAAATCATGGTAAACAGCGACAACTTTAGCACCTAATACTTTACCTACTACTGTGAAGTACATATCTTCAAGCCCACGACCACCCGTAAAGGTTGTTGTATTTAAGAATACATCAGCCCAACCTTGGAAGGCATGGTTAGTACCTAATGGTGTTGTAAATGCATCTGTTCCATCACCTTCCTGCATTTCGTATGAGAACTTAGCTAACCAACCTTTATATTTGGCACCTACTTCTCCAAGGTAATAGTTTTGGTCTTCCATTGTGCCGTCTTTATAGTCATCTTGTTTTGCAAATTCTGCTGTGTAGATAACTTTAACATCTTCAGATACTGCTTTAGCACCTGAGAAACGTAAGCCTAATGTTTTAGAAGATGTTGTAGGCGCTTCTTCAAACTCAAGGAAGTAACCATAACCTTCTAATGTTCCAAATGGTAAACCTTTATATTTAAGGTTTACTAAATGTGAATCCATCTCTTGTGTAGTACCAGTGATCGTATGTCTTTTATTAATATAGGCATAGTTCACTTCAGTATCAGCAATAGAAGTATTAGTTAATGTCAGTCCATCAAATGACTGGTGATTTTGGCGCCATAAAACAGTACCGATAAAACGGTGAAATGGAGCTCCACGGTATGTAATTTCTTGGCGACCAAATTTGAATTCAGTATCAAAACCATTGTATTGTAAATACGCTTGATTCATTTCAGTATCATCAGGATCAGCAATAACTGAATAACCAGCACCATCACCAGCTAAATTGTTATAGTCACCATTACCCAAATCAGAAACATCTTCAACTTCAACAAAACCACTAAAACCATGGAATGCACCTGTTTTGTATCCTAATGTTGTACGTAATGTGTATGCATCAGCATCTTGTGAGGGATTATCTTGTTCAACCGACTCATAACGAGCACGAGCTGAAAAGCTAACTTTACCGCCAGTTAGCGCTTCAAAGAATGCATCTTCAGCCATAACGCTTGGTGCTGTCGCAAATAAGCCTAAGCTTGCTGCAACAACGGTTAATTTCATATTTGTATGTTTCATTATTTTTCCTCAAGTTCTAAATATTTTACTCTTACAATTCTTAATGTCGTTCTAATCCCGCCTCATCTCAACCTTCTGATAGATGCTTGGTAATCTAAACAAACAATATCTTTAGTTTATTTTTTGACTGCGTTAATTTCAGCTTCATCATTGTCGAAACCTAATTTATAACCTAAAGAAACATGGTGGAAACGACCATTGGTGTAATCATCATGGATAGCAAAACCGAAGTTATAAAGCTTGTCAAAATCTAAAGCAATATCTCCTGCTTTATCTGATTTAAGTT
>Ga0209495_1001300_pt1 | contig 17570 bp, 13 predicted proteins | sample EN1Hudsemesocosm_FD_184629 | JGI IMG/M metagenome (GOLD analysis project Ga0209495, IMG submission 184629) | Methane-oxidizing microbial communities from mesocosms in the Hudson Canyon - EN1E Hudson Canyon (SPAdes) (version 2) | ecosystem: Environmental > Aquatic > Marine > Cold seeps | place... | reverse complement strand
AATTACTGCAGCGAGTTGATCGGCGGTTTTTGCCAGCTTAATCATGCCAACGTGCACACCAATCTTCTTGCCAGGTAACGCAAATGCATTAGGCGTCTGGTTATCAAAAACTTGCACTTCCCAAGCTTTTGGATCTCGGTTATCTGACCGCAAAATGGCATCCGCAATACATCGAACATACGTTATATTCCTACCGAATTTCTGGGGCGTTTCGCTTTGCTTCATATCAGCAAACGCATCACGGCCCATTTGATCCATTTGGGCATCGCTCACTAAAATTAATTGGCTACGGCCCGTTGGTGAGCTGGCGCAAGCACTTAGGCAAAGTACGATAAAAGAAAAAATAAAAAAATGGGCCGTTTTTACATGCAACGTTTTAATCAAAATAATGTCCTATGTAGACAGAACCGATGGTAGAGTAAATTAATCACCGAACAGACAGCTTAACCTGAAGCTAATCACTTATCGATATAGAGAAACTAATACATGGCAAATACTGCATATACCCCTGCGAAGGTTTGGACGCCAGAACAACCAAGTGGTGGGAAATTTTCAAACATCAACAGACCTGTTTCAGGACAAACGCATGACAAAACGCTTCCTGAGGGCAAACATAACTTCCAATTGCACTCGTTAGCGACGCCTAATGGCGTGAAAGTTACAATTATGTTTGAGGAACTCTTGGATCTAGGTATTGCCGAAGCGGAATACGATGCCTATCCAGTTGACATCAGTAAAGGCGAGCAATTCTCAAGCGGTTTTGTCGATATTAATCCTAACTCTAAAATACCCGCCTTATTTGATAAACAAAACAATCAACGTGTGTTCGAATCGGGCTCTATTTTACTCTATCTTGCCGAACGCTTTGGGCATTTTTTAAGCTCAGACCTAAAAATTAAAACGGACACCTACAATTGGTTGTTTTGGCAAATGGGCAGCGCGCCATTTTTAGGGGGTGGATTTGGACATTTTTATGCCTACGCGCCAGAAAAGTATGAATACCCCATTAACCGCTATGCGATGGAGGTAAAACGCCAGCTTCATTTGCTTGATTCACATTTAGAGAGCAATGCGTACATGGCCGGCGCGGAATATTCGATTGCTGACATGGCAATCTGGCCTTGGTATGGGGTGCTCGTGCAAGGCAAACTCTATGAGGCTGGTGAGTATTTAGACGTGCAGAGCTACACCCATTTACAACGCTGGACAGAGCAGATTAACGCCCGGCCCGCGGTAAAGAGAGGCAAGATGGTCAACCGCGCATGGGGCAATCCGGCTGGGCAACTTATCGAGCGCCATGATGCGTCAGACTTTACACAGCGCACGCGAGATAAGTTAGGCGATGCGTGAATAGCCCTGTCGGAAATTATCAATAAGGCGAAATTTACAGCAAATACTTCGTGCAAGGCGCTGGCTCATAATCAAGACTCACAACTTAAGAAAAATTCGGAGAAAGATATGGCGTCTCAGCACTTTGACGTAATCATTATTGGCGCAGGACTTTCTGGTATTGGTACTGCCTGCCATATTGCCAATGAGTGCCCTGAGAAAAGCCTCGCCATCATAGAACGTCGTGACACCATGGGCGGTACGTGGGATCTGTTTCGCTACCCAGGTATTCGCTCTGATTCTGACATGGTCAGCTTCGGGTTTCGCTTCAAGCCCTGGTTCTCTGACAAAGTATTAGCCAGAGGCAATGATATACAGAAGTATGTCGTGGAAACGGCGAAAGAGTTTCAAATAAAAGACAAAGTGCACTTTGGTGTGAAAGTAACCGAATTAGAATGGTGCAGTACAGAGCAACTCTGGAAAATCACTGCCCTCAAAGGACCTGCCCAAACGCTGATTCATTACACCTGCTCATTCATCGCTAATTGCTCAGGTTTTTACAACTATGATCATGGTTACCGTCCTAGCTTTCCGAATGAGCAGGCGTTCGGTGGCGAGATAGTGCATCCGCAAAAGTGGCCAGAAAACCTCGAGACCAGAGGCAAAAAAGTGGTCGTCATTGGCAGTGGCGCAACGGCGGTGACATTGGTGCCCGCGCTTGCCAAAGACGCAGAGCATGTCACGATGTTGCAACGCTCACCCACCTACATAATGGCTTTACCTGATACAGACAAAATGTCGCTTTTCATGAACAAGTTGATGCCAAAAAGTTGGGTGTTTCACTTTGCGCGGAAGCGCAACATACTCTTTCAACGCGCGCTTTATTTAACGTCGCTGCGTTGGCCAAATTTTATGCGAAAATTCATGCTTCGCCACGTCAAAAAGCAACTGGCGCCACATGTGGATATGAAGCACTTCACACCAAGTTATAACCCTTGGGAACAACGCCTCTGTGCGGCGCCCGACGGCGATTTTTTTGACGCGATTAACAGCGGCCAGGCGACCGTCGCAACCGATCAAATAGAGTGTTTTACCGAATCAGGGATTCAGCTTAAATCTGGTGAGGCACTTGAGGCTGATATTATTGTCTCGGCAACTGGACTGAACATTCAGTGGTTTGGCGGTGCTAAACTTAAAGTGGATGATGTCGAAGTCAACCTGGCCGAAAAAATGGCCTATAAAAGCATCATGTTGCAAGATATTCCAAACTTTACTTGGGTGTTTGGCTATACGAACGCTCCGTGGACGCTCAAATGCGACATCGCGGGCCAATACTTATGCCGCTTACTGAAACATATGGATGAACATCAGCTAAAGGTTGCCACGCCGGTAGATTTGCATAACAGTGCCTCTGAAGACCGCATGTTACAAGAGTTGTCGTCAGGCTACTTAAAACGCTCAATGGCCATTATGCCGAAGCAAGGTAAAAAAGAGCCATGGCGAGTGCTCATGCATTTTGGAAAAGATAAAAAAATTCTCACCGAAGACCCTATCGATGATGGTATTTTAGCCTTCGACAAAGAAGCGGCTTTGCCGACTACGAAACAAAAAGCCGCGTAGCGACTCTTTATTTTTATTGACAGAGTACGGCGCTGTACACCAGAAAAACCCGACATGTTCGGGTTTTTCTATTTTCTACGCATTTAAAATTGCATATAGAGCGCGATCAAGCGATCTTTATACTTCGGTACAATATGCCTTGCGAAAGACGCTGGCATGCGCATACTAACCCTCTTTGTGGTTACGTTTAGCACGTTCCACCTACCCAGCTAAGTAGGTCTTTTGAAAAACACGAACACCTTCACCACAGGCTCTGTCTCTAAGCAACTGCTTATTATGACGTTTGCCTCTTGGGTTGCCATGGTTGCCAGCATGTTGCTTTCTCTCGTCGACATGTTTTTTTTAAGTCGCCTCGATGACATAAATGTACTTGCCGCGATGGGCTTTGCTGCGTCGATTAGCCTATTGACCGCATCCATAGGGATTGGCTTTTCTGTCTCCACCTCGGTGTTAGTTAGCCAAAAACTCACAAAAGACGGCGCCCTGCCTGCTCATAAGCTTTTTACCGCAATTAGTTTGATTGGTCTCGTATTTTCGAGTTTACTGGCGCTCGCTCTTTTATTCGGTTTGCCTTGGATACTCATCTTACTGGGTGCCGAGACCGAGGTCTTTGACTATGCAAGTCGTTACCTTCATCTTACATTGCTAGCGTCACCGCTGGGCGTGTTAACCATGATTTTTGCCTCGGGTTTACGTGCGGCAGCAATGGCCAAAGCCTCGATGTGGATTTCACTCGTTGCGACCATTATAAATATTATCCTTGATCCTATTTTGATCGAGTATTTAGCTTGGGGCATTGAGGGAGCTGCTTGGGCAACGATCATCGCCCGGGTCATCTCGTTTTTGGTGGGCATTTGGTATTTCGGCTTGCAACTTAAATGGTTCAAACCCATCACTTTGAACTTTGTAATAACCGAATTGCCGTCCATTCGTAAAATTACGATGCCCGTGCTTATTTCCAATTGGTTTACCCCAATTGGCAGTATCATCGTTGTCTTGATCGTATCAAGCTATGGCAGCGAGGCCATGGCGGGTTTGGCAGTCGTTGGCAGCCTAAGCCCTATTCTATTTTCAGTGTTCTTCTCTATCACGGGGGCAGCTGGACCAATGGTTGGGCAAAATATCGGGGCTAAACAGCCGCAACGCATTGCAAAAATTTATCGGTCTGGGTTAGCGTTTATTGCCTTGTATACGCTATGTATTTGGTTAGTTGCCCTGCCCGCTATCGATCTTATTATTCAGTTCTACGGCCTAAGCGGGCTTCCTGCCTCGCTCATTGAAATTTATTGCAGCATTCAAATACCTTTGTCTATGGGGCTTGGTGCTATCGCGCTTTCAAACGGCATCTTTAATAATTTAGGTCGGCCTCGCTGGTCGATGTGGTTAAGTTTAGCGCGAGCGACGCTCGGCACCTTGCTTCTTTGCCATCTTGGTAATTTATTATTTGGGCTTTACGGCACGGTGATTGGCGCAAGCCTTACCTTTTTTGTATTTGGGCTGATTGCAATTTGCCTTGCGAACCACTTGTTTAAAACCCACTATCCGCAAATAAGCCTTCTTCGGCTTTAAGGCTGATGCGCAAGCATGGCGCTTAGAGTCCTATCGTCTATCAAGTTCATTATGGATCAAGACAACGCATTGCGAGGCAAATAACATCACCGGACCCACATTAATTTTTTCCGTACCAAGACGTTTCAAACTGTTGAAGGTTTTTTTTGGCATCGGAATATGATCCGTCAATATGAAACAAGGGTTTTCAGAGACAACAAGATCTCGTATGGATTCGCCTTTTTTATCCATCATATAAAGCTGATGGGTTTCTGCTAAATTCTTGACCAAGCGCTCGAAGCTCATTGTTTGAACCGTTATACCCGGCTCAACTAATTTTGTTTGCTCCTTAGTCATGCCTACTGACATATCTAACGCTTTGGCAACCTTGGCAAGCAGAGCTGATTCATGAAACCCTCCTATATCTGTTAATTTTAATGCCTCAAAGGTAATCGTCCTTGAGTAATCTTGCGTGCTCTCCAAAACAAGATAAACCACCACATCTTCCCGATGTGACTGTGCAATGAATAACGCATTCATAAGGGTGTGCGCAATAATTTCCGTATGCGCTTCATTACCCACGCCGGCCAGGAGCGACACCGAGTTTGTTGGCGCTGCGCGCGCGCGAAGAAGAAAGGAACGCATAGTTATCTCACTTATCTAGCACTTGGATTAACCAGACTGTCTAGGTTAAGAATTTGCAGGTGTTGTTCTTTTATAAGCAAACTCTTCGCTTGTGAAAGCAGGAAATTCAGCTCGAGGGCACTGTACCCTAAATCACTCGTTAACCCTAGCACGTGCCATGATACTGTTTTATATAATCGCTCATACTAGGGTTTATCTCGCTTCGGCAATATGCTTAAATAACTTTTTATTCTATCGTAATAACATTTAGATATATAAAGTTATTTTTCGCATGTTAAATATCGGTCTATGGGCACATTATGAATCGTCTATTCCCGGGTTTACGCTGGCTTGAAGGCTACACAAACTCATCACTTATCAAAGATATTATCTCCGGGCTGACGATTGCCGCCATGCTGATACCGCAAAGCATGGGTTATGCGCTCGTCGCCGGATTACCGGCAGAGTTTGGTTTATATGCGTGCATTATTCCGCCACTTCTGTATGCGTTACTGGGTACCTCTAATAAAATCTCAATCGGTCCCGTTGCTTTAGACTCAATATTGATTTTATCGGGTTTGAGCGTGTTAGCCGACCCCGGTACCGATAATTATCAGTCGCTTGCGATTACGCTGACCTTGATGGTGGGGGTTCTACAGACGACCTTTGGCTTCCTGCGTTTCGGCTTTGTCGCCAACTTCTTGGCCTACCCCGTTATTCTTGGTTACACCAGTGCGGCAGCGATCATTATCATGTTTAGCCAAGTTGGTAATTTGGTGGGCGTAAGCATTGAGGGCGGTAATCCATTTGAACTGCTCGTGCAGTACGTGATGGAAATAAATAACTGGCATATGCTCACGCTTGTTCTCACCGGCGTCGGTTTTGCGTTCATGGTCTTTTCAAAGCGTTGGTTTCCAAAATTACCGAGCCCTCTACTGCTGCTTGTTGCGGGCATGGCTGCCGCAGGTTACTTTAACTTAGCTGATCAAGGCGTCATGGTGATAAATACAATACCAAGCGGCCTTCCCAACTTTGCATTACCGAGCCTCAGCCAACTCGTCGATCTGATACCGGTTGCACTCACCGTGGCACTTATGGGTTACATCGGCACCATGTCGATATGTAAAGCGCAAGAAAAACCGAATGATAAGATTAACGCGGAGCCTAACCAAGAGCTTATTGCGGTGGGTGTCGCGAACTTAGCGGGCTCTTTATTTCGCGCATTTCCCGTGTCGGCGAGCTTTTCTCGCAGTGCCGCTTTTGTTGAATCAGGCGCATTAACGCAAGTCTCCGCAGTGGTATCATCCTTAATTATTGCACTGATATTATTGTTTTTAACGCCAATATTTGAGCAATACCCATTACCCCGCGTTTGCTTGGCGGTCATTATTGTCGTATCGGTTGCGGGCCTCTTTAAATATGCAGATATGCGCAGTCTATTTAAACAAGAGCGCATCGAATTTTTCGTGATGTTTGCCACGTTCTTTTTGACCCTTATATTTGGTGTGCAGCAAGGCATTATTTTCGGCGTGGTGTTATCAATTGCTCGAGTTATTTACAATACAGCTCGCCCGCATATGGCGGAGTTAGGGCAAGTGGGACACGGCAGACTATATAGAAATATACACCGCTTTACTGATGTAAAAGTGCGTCAAAATATTTTGATTTTTCGCTTTGACGCGCCGCTTTATTTTGCCAATGTCGATTACTTTGTCGAGCAGCTCTATCGCTGGATTAAATTGCGTGATGGGACGCCGCTGCACTCTGTTGTATTTGTTGCGGAAACGGTGAGTAGTATCGATAGTTCAGCCATTAGAAAGTTAAAGCAAGTAATTTCAAACCTAGACCAACAAGGCATAACATTTTATATCACCAATGCGATTGGCCCCGTTCGCGACAGCCTGTTTACCTCAAGTTTAAAAGAGATCGTTTGCGAGCGGAAACTGTTCGCGACGATTGAAGATGCCGTAAAGTTCATTGAGCATGGAGAAATTCCGCAAGACCACATTGCCCTGCAAACAAATTCGGCGGCTACGTCTTTGCCATCAAAACCTTAAAACCATGCGCGCCTCCGTCTTAGTTTTGCTTATTTTTGTTAAAGATAACTGGCCTGGCTGCATAATGTTTTCTATTATTGCCGCCTTATAAGATTTACTTAATTAAGGCCCTGCATGCTTGAGTACTTAACACTTATATTAATCTGTCAGTTAGTTGGTGAGATCTCAATCAATCTGCTTGAATTACCAATCCCTGGCCCCGTTGTGGGCATGATACTCCTCTTTTTATATCTACTCGCCAAAGGCGCTGTGCCGTCAGCATTGAGTAACGTTTCCAGTACACTCCTGACGAACATGTCTGTTTTGTTTATTCCTGCGGGAGTCGGTGTCATGGCGCATACAACATTATTAAAGACTGATTTTTGGCCCATAATGATTGCGATGGTGGTCAGCACCTTGGTCACCATTATCGTAACCGCGCTGGTGATGAAAAAGCTTAATAAAACGTCACCGCCAGACGGAGCGCCACAACCAAATGATTGAGCACTTTAGCGCTGTATGGATGGAAATGGCCGCCAACCCCTTATTTAATTTAACCCTTACATTGTTGGTATTCGTCAGCGCGTCTTACCTTTATCGTCAATTTAATAACAACCCGCTACTAAACCCTGTACTGGTAAGTATTGTCGTGTTGGTCGGCCTGTTATACGTGACGAGCACACCTTACGACATTTATTTTAAGGGCGCTCAGTTTCTTCATTTTTTACTTGGTCCTGCAACCGTTGCGCTAGCGATACCGCTTTATCGTCAGTTAGAGCGGGTAAAAAAATCTGCTGCGGCCATATTATTTAGCGTTCTATGCGGCTCCATTACGGCGGCTGGCACCGCTATCTTCATCACCTGGTTAATGGGCGCACAGTGGGTTTCAATTATATCTATTGCGCCCAAGTCTGTTACCACACCGGTCGCAATGGGTATTACGGAACAACTTGGCGGCCTGCCATCACTGACTGCAGCGATCGTCATTTTAACTGGCATTATTGGCGCTATGTTTGCCCCAGCCCTGCTAAAGCTTTGTGGGGTGGAAGATGAGGCCGCTAAAGGAATTGCAATTGGCGCGGCAAGCCATGGTGTAGGTACAGCGCGTGCAATTCAAATAAGCGAAGTAGCAGGCGCTTTTTCAGGCTTGGCAATGGGGTTAAACGCCTTAGCCACCGCACTGTTGTTACCCATACTTTGGCAGTTATTTCGAGGCTAACGCGCCCTTATTAAGCCACATAACGATACGTTGGCGCGCCGTTAACGTCAAACCTTACAGCTGACTAAAGTCATTCAAAGCAAGAGTCGAATCGGCTTTTAAAACTTCAGGAAACCGCTGCTGATAATAATGGCTAAATGCCATAATTTTTTGCACATACTTTCGCGTTTCTTTGTAGGGTATTGTCGCTATCCAATGCTTGTCTTCTTGTTTTTTACGCAGCGACAGCCATTCGTCAACGCGATGAGGTCCTGCATTATAGGCAGCGGTCGCCAACACATAATCGTTATCGTATTGCTCTAACAGCTGACGCACATAGTTCGACCCTAAAAAGATATTGTAGGTGGGATCGGTTAAGCGGGCCCTATCATATTTAACACTTAACTCTTTGCATAATTGCTTCGCCGTCGCCGGCATCAATTGCATAATGCCAACCGCGCCTTTGTTCGAACGGATCGCCGGCGAAAAGCCACTCTCTTGGCGAGACATCGCAAGCAACCAGCCCAAATCCAAATTATTCTTTACCGCTTGTTCCTGAAATATATCAAGATAAGCAAGCGGATACTGTTCTTTAATCGTTCCCCCAAAACCAGACCTCGCCGCCGCACGAATAATCTGCTCATGCCAGCCTAGCTGATAGGCTAGCACGGACGCTTGTTGCCACTGCTTAGTTGATTGATTTTTGGAGGCTTCCCGCCATTCGCGGCGCGCCATTATAGTGTTACCTAACAAATAGTGTTCAATTGCTCGGTCGAAATCGGCCAGCGTTTGCTTCTTAACGGTCATATTAGAAAGATCAAATTTGCTATTAAAAGCATGTGCTCTATCAAGCTCCGTCGCGGCCAAGAGCCCATAAAAACCGCGTCGTTTTGATAAGCGATTTAAAATATCGTTGGCTGCTTTGTTCGGCTCACTTTTATCGCCTTGCCGAATCAACGATTGTGCATACCAGTAACGCCATTCAGATTGCGATTTTAAGCTTTCATCGACCGTCTCGTAATGCTTTTGAAAATCGGGCCACGCCTGAGCTTGCAACTGGTAGCGCAGTTTCTTTTTCTGCATACCAATCGTTCCGGCCTCGGGCTGTTGCTCTATCCAATCTAACGCTTCACTGGCGTTAAATTTAGCAAAGTACCATGCCGATAAAATTTTTAGTTCACGAAGATGACCGCCGTAAAGCGGCAGGTCTTTCGTTTCGAGAATCTGCGCGAACGTTTTATGGTCTTTCCCCGCTACTTTCTTCAGTAAACGTTTTACCGACGCACTGCTCAATTTAATGGGAAATTTCTGCTTAGGTTCGGCCGTTAGTATGTCGACCCAATAATCAACATGCTGTTGTGCATGCAAAACTTTTTTTGAAAACTCAATTTGTGATTTGGTCAATTTTTTTGCGAGTATTTCCGCGAGGCTGTTATTACCGTTGCGATAGGCAAGGTCGAAACGTTTTGCATAAAGCGCCTGTGTAGTGCGCTTGTCCGCTTCAAAACTTTTCCTAAGCGATGAACACGCGCTTGGTATGAATGCCCCAGTGAGCCATATTGTTTTAAACGCTTCCCATGATTCAGTTTTTGCGGTTTCCTTCGCCATTGATTGCTTAGCGGCAAGCCGATAACAGGAAAATTTCACCGTATCCAGCTTGCCGTCATCGAAGGACGTAAAGCGAGACCAATCTTTGTTTTTACCTAGATGGTTAAGCCAATGCATGCGCAAACGCCGAGCAAGCAAAGTGCCCTCATTCTCTCTCAGAAATTTAGTAATCGCCACATCGGGTTTTTGTTTGAACTCCGTTAAGAGAACACGATAAACTAAATAAGGCTTTAAAGGATAACCCTCTAATTTCGCCAAATAAGTCGACAAGTCAGTTTTAGAATCTTTCGTAAATGCCTCGAATGCTTCTTGATAAATCGCTCGAGACTCGGCGTGCCTTTGCGTAAATTTTTCGGGTGAAGAGCCATCAATGTTAGCGCTTGAAAGCATCGATAAAAGCAACAAGCTAATCGCCAAACCAAAAGGTAAAGACTGCTTCATATTTCCTTACAACTCCATTTAATAAGTGATCAAAGCAAACGGCATGAATATCTACAAGTACGAATGAATAGTGTCGACAGTCAAATGAACATAGTCTTTAAAGGTATATTTTTGCAACTATTATTTTAAATAATAATCAAAGAAAGAATCGATACATTAGTAAAGCAATACTGGGCATAAAACATCGCCCTTTGCTCACATACAGGTTGCCTGAGAAAAGCAGGTAAATTTTAGCAAAAACCCGCTACGGCTTTAGAGATTTGCTATTGCTTTAAACGCGCACCGCATTTCCAACAAAGCAAGTTTGAACATCTTTTGCTGCCGAGACAAAGGCATCTGTTAGTTTCTCGTCGTCGGCAAAACGCTCTTTAGTCGCGATGTTTGCTTCCGTAAATGAGCGCCCTAACGCCACTTGTTTTATAAAATAAGCAAACGCTGGATGCTCTTTAGACCGATAGACTGCCAACATACACTGCGCTGATGCTTGGCTGTTTTTTTCGGCGTCTTCCGGTGGCAATGTTTTCTCAAGATCAACCGCTAACGTATGGGCAACCCTATCAACAAACGCTTCATCTTCGGTAAGCTCATTTTTACTTCGGTAGCTCAGCTCTGCAATGCACAAGGAATAGCCATTGGTGAGAAACATCGGGTGCTGGATTTGCTCTTCGGAAAAATTCAAATAGATTTGTGAGATCCTATTTTGAATCGTTTCGCTAAAACCAAATATCTGATGGTTAGCCTCTAACTCGGTTTCGAAGGCTTTTAAGAATTCGACGGTTTCTTCAAGAGCATCGTTTAGCTCGATCCCCATTAACCTCCCTTCCACCGCTTTTTGGCTAAATACTTGTTCCACACTACAAATTTCTTCCACAAGTTGGGAGCGGTCGTCTGCGAGACTTTGGGCACTTAGTAAATGTATAGCTAGGAACGAGATAAGATATTTTTTTATAATCATATTTCTCTTTACGATGAAATGCAGTTGTTGGACTACGCCATTCGCGTAGTTTTTTATTCCGATAACACGCAGCGAACAGAACGAACTATGACAGTGACTGCCGTAAAAATCTTGAAGAGCCCAACATATTGCAGAGCCAGTTAGCAAATAATTAAACAATAGCCAGAATCGATTGCATCTCTCTTAACTGAAATGCTTCATTCGCCCCTCTAGTTTGGCATCCGCCTTATTTTGAGCAAGTAAGCTCAGTGCTAATTTTTATTCGTCTTTTTAAAACAGTTTGCTAACTTAGCAAAAATTCTGAGAGGCTTTTATTTGAGCTTTCAACTGTGCTATTAAACTTCAAATTTAATAGTATTCTCAAGTAAACGTGTTATGACGCATTCACACATCGAAGAGCTTTTTGGCAACGAACACGGACGCGCCTATTGATCAACAGTGACTAAAGTAAATTTTCTCTCGGTAGATAATCTTATTTTTTTAATTTGATTGAAGTCAACAACGCAATCAAATGTCGAAGAACGCGTTTGCGCATGAGACATCCTGAGTGAGAACATCGATATTTACCTGGCCTTCGAACCTCTGGTGGTCTGGTCGAGGGAATCATAGACCTAAGATCGTTTACCAAACATGACGCAATAGAATTAACCCTGGAGTAAAAATGAGATTTTTAAAACCATCATTCGATGATGATAGTGAATACTATAAAGTTTTCACCTCATCGAATTACATTTACGAAAGCTATGTAGAGGTTGGCGGCAAATATTATCTTCGTATACCCGCTCAAGAACAGGGACTGTCACATGTTTGGGAAGTAGATTACAAATATGTTGAGTTAGCGATTAAGCATCAATACACATTCGACGAAATGCTTGAAAGTTTAGATTTAAAACTTTGGTAAACATCGAATTCTAGTTGTTTTTATTGTGTCGGGTGTTACGGCCTTGTAGTAAGTTGTTTGAGTGTTGAAGGATGATAATAAAAAAGATGTAGGCTCAAACAATCGCACTTCCCTGGTCTTTCAACGCAAGGCATACGGCGTAGCGTACTTGTTCCCACTCTATATCATGGTCACACTTTTCGAATACCGGCTTAATTTTATTTGGCTTATCGAGCTCCGCCCAAACAGACTGAATACGCTCTATTTGTTGATCTGTAATCGAATTAGCAACAGGCACAGCCTCTCCAAAGTAGGCAAGACGAAACAAATGACCTGTAATCGTCGACGTATTGAAGCCTCTAGCCTTTGCGGCCTCAGGAACGGAACTCCCTTGTTTAAAAAGCGTTAGCGTCTCTAAATGGGTTTCAGAGAGCTTGGGCATGACAAAGTCGCTTCTTTGTTTAGACGTCGCGCGCTTTACTGTCTTATTCAAGAGACTTATCAAACGATCCTCCTCAGGAACATGCGAACAAATCAAAGAGATGAACGCCTCTCCATACTTTTCACATTTGTACTCCCCTACACCACTTACTTTTAAAAGCGCGCCATCATTACCGGGTTTTTTCTTAGCCATGTCTTTTAAGGAGGCATCAGCGAATATGGTATACGCTTGGACACCTGCTTGATCTGCAAGCTGCCGTCTCAATGTTTTGAGTGCTTCAAATAACTCGAGTTCATTGTCATTTAAGTCTGTATCAACGGGTTTTTTAGCTGGCTTTTGCGCGTCAAAATCACTCGGTTCACTCAACATTACCGTTGACCGCGCCGCTAACACGTCACGCGATAATGTTGTTAAGGTCAACGCGTTACTTCGCGTAAAATCAATTGCCAAATAACCCTTGTCAATTAGCTGGGTAAGATAGTGCATCCAGTCCTGCCAAGAAATATCGGCACCCGCGCCATAGGTTTGAATCGCATCAAAACCATTCTCTAAAACGCCCTGATTTCTGGAGCCTCTGAGCACATCCACTAGGAGTCGCAAGCCTACTGACTTGTTAAGACGATTGATTCTCAAACATGCTGATAGCGCCTTTTGCGCGATCACAGTACCGTCAAATGCCTTTGGTGGGTTCAAACAGTGATCACAATGGCCACAGGTTTTCTCTCGATATTCGCCGAAATAGTTTAATATGAAGTTAGTTCGACATGACAAGGTTTGCGAAAACTCCCACATCCGCTCAAGCTTTGCATATTGAACTTGTTTGAAGGTTTCGTTCGCTCCACTGTCGTCAATAAACTTCGTCAAATTTTTCATATCGCCATAACCCGCAAACAGCAGCGCTTGTGCGGGCTGTCCGTCGCGACCGGCACGACCAATTTCTTGGTAATAACTCTCAATATTTTTGGGTAAATTATGATGAATCACCCACCCAATATTGGGTTTATCAATGCCCATGCCAAAGGCGATGGTCGCGCAAACGATTTGCAGTTCATCGCGAATAAATTGATCTTGAATAGTCGTGCGAACCTCGCTGTTCATTGCACCATGATAATGCGCAGCGCGAAAACCCGCCTGTCTCAATTTGCTTGCCGTATCCTCAGTACCTTTGCGGCTCAGGCAATAAACAATACCGGGCTGGTTCGGGCGCCCTTCCACGAACTCGATAATAGTCTTTATGCGGTTCTTTGCCGGTAATACATCAATTTCAATATTTTTTCGTTCGAAACTGGAAACAAAGGTCTCCGCTTCAATAAGCTGGAGTTGGTGTTTGATGTCTTGCTGAGTCGCTGTATCGGCCGTTGCTGTTAGGGCAACGACGGGCACATTAGAAAATAAACTCGTGAGTTCAGGCAAGCGGGTGTATTCAGGTCTAAAATCGTTACCCCAGACTGAAACGCAATGCGCCTCATCAATGGCAATTTGCGCTACATTAAGCGTCTTTATCCATTGTATGAACGACCATGACACCGCTCTTTCTGGTGAGACATATAAAAGCTTTAAATCGCCTTGCTCAACGCGATCTCGAATGATTCGCTCTTCGTCATCAGAACAGGTGCTATTCAGAGCCTCGGCACTTATCCCATTAGCTTTTAAGGCAGAAACTTGATCCTGCATTAAAGCAATAAGAGGCGAAACAACAATCGTTAAACCATCTAACAAAACAGCAGGTAGTTGATAGCAAATCGATTTCCCACCGCCCGTTGGCATAATCACTAAGCTCGACTTAAGATCTAAGGTCCGATCAATGACCTCAGCTTGATTGAATCGAAACGACTCATAGCCAAAATATTTACTAAGTGTTCCCAGTGCATCGGTATTGCCGTCTGGTCGGTTCATTTTTTCCTTACTTGATATTGCGGGTTTTATTTTATAAGTGGCACTTACTTAAAAATTAAGAGCAGTCGAATACTTCTTCTGTGTTCTTAATTTCGCGGCGTTTAATGGATAAGATTATTATGTTCAACAATGAGACGATATTTAGTTAATTATTTCAAACAAAATGCTCTTAGCTGTTTGAAATGACAATGGGAGATCAAGTGAGCATGCAAACAAATTGCTTTTGCTTTGCTGCCCCCATCAATAAGGTAAAGGTCGTTTATTGAGCAACAAGTATCAAAAGAAATATGAGATGAGCATTTAATGTTTAGCGTTTGGACAACGAGCCCAATAACGAGAAAAGGCTTACAAGTTTAATGCTTGTAAGCCTTTGATACTTCTTTCGAAATATTGGTACGACCGAGTGGATTCGAACCACCGACCCCCACCATGTCAAGGTGGTGCTCTAACCAACTGAGCTACGGTCGTATAAAACTGTTTTCTCTCTCGAGAACGGCGCGTAATTTAACAAAGCATCTAACAGCAGGCAAGCGCAATTTGAGATTTTAAATTATTTCGTCCTAGCCAAAAGCTGCCGAGCAAAATATCGAGTTGATCATTTTTCGCTCTCTTCCTGCTATTTCGTATATATTGCCTCAAGCGCGTCTCTCAATTGGCCACGAATTGGCGAAGGTTCGTTAGTCGCTCTGTCGACAAAAACATGGGTCATTGCGCCAAACGCACAAGCTAGATCATTACCTTCTTTAAATAACGCAAGCGCGTAGTCAACCGAACTGGTGCCAATCCGGGCCACCTTTAACCCACCGTGTAATACCTCAGGAAACGCGACGCTCTGCTGATACTCACAATTTGAATTTACGATAAAGCCAATCTGATCGCCAGTCTGTATATCAAGCCCGCCCTTCTCTATCAGGTATGAATTTACCAGCGTATCAAAGTAAGAATAATAAACGACGTTATTGACATGACCATAAGTGTCATTGTCCATCCACCTAGTGTGCACCTCTTTGAAATAGGTAAACTCGTTTTTTAACACTGTTTGTCTAGGCATTGACACGTCCTTTATACGCGTTCTGGTAGATTGCAAGCGCATCGTCTCGCCTTACTTTTCGTGGGTTATTAACCAACAAACGCTCTTGCAGCATGGCATCGTCTGTCAGCATGTCGAGATCTGTAAACGCGATATCCAGCTCATCAAGACCGGTTGGTAAACCTAATTTTTTAATCAATTGCTCGATATTAGTGATTAAGTGTTCAACGGCAGCATGTGTCTCAAACGATTTCATCTCATTGGTGTTATCAAATTCAATAACATCGATTAACTCAGCATATAAATGACCACACACAGACATATTAAAACGCATGACGTGCGGCAGCACGAGCGCATTGCTCAGGCCATGTGGAATATGAAAATGCCCACCTAGTGGATATGCAAGCGCGTGCACGGCTGCAACGGGTGCGTTCGCGAAGGCTTGGCCCGCGAGGCAGGCCCCAAGCAACATATTCTGGCGCGCGGCCACGTCTTCTCCAGAAAATGTCGCCGTACATATATTTTTACTCAGTAGCCGTAATGCCTGACGGGCGAGCATGTCCGAGTACTCATTTTTCTTCCGAGCACTGGTATAGGCCTCGATCGCATGAACCATGGCGTCAATTCCGGTTGCGGCGGTCACGTTTGCCGGCAATCCGAGCGTCAGGTTCGCATCGAGTAAGGCAATGTCCGGCAGGAGTGTCTCCGACACAATTCCCGCTTTGGTTGTTTGCCCCGTGGTAACGATAGAAATGGGTGTTGCTTCAGAGCCGGTTCCGGCGGTAGTGGGCACGAGAATTAGAGGCAATCGTTGAGATGGAAGTTGATCGATTCCATACATTGACTGAAGCGTCTGCCCACTCAACAACGCGGCAGAAACAAGCTTTGCTGTGTCCATGGAGCTGCCGCCACCAAATCCAATGACGCCATCAGCATCATGCGTGCGAGCCAGCGCTATCGCCTCAAGCACAATTGCCTCTGGCGGATCTGCGACAACCTCTAAAAAGTAGCCAACCTCCAGAAAGTTATCTGACAGGGCAGCGTTGAGTTGCTCTAACAAGCCACATGCAACGATGCCTTGGTCACTTACTATGATCGGACGCACCATACCCAATTTCGCACACAACTCAGGCAAGCGTGACAACGCACCAGGCTCACTGACGATATGTTTTATTGTTTTAAATTCAAATGACGGCATTACCCAGTTCCATCCCTCATATATTAACGCACGGCGAAACGCAGCTCGCTGCAAGTTTCTTATGCTTGCGTTATTTTTATTAATTAGGCCATTTACATTTCAAGCGTTAATGGTCGTATAGCGAATCACCACGACATGACTAACGAAATAAATATAACCTTTTGCACAGTGATCAAACAGCGCTTATTTATGCACCGATAACACTTGCCGAAAAATTGAATTACTTTCAAAGTACTTGCGTCACGTTATACTCAGAAAACAAATCAAGCATAAACGTAGCAACCTGCACAAAAACCAAACTAAACCTTAACGAACATGTGAGTAAAGTTATGGATCAGGTAATCGATGCGATAAACAATATTATTTGGGGCTACATCCTTATTTACGGTCTGCTAGCCGTCGGTATCTTTTATAGTTTTCGGCTCGGGTTTCCACAAATTGTGCATTTTCCTGAGATGTTACGAGCACTCACCAACAAACAGTCAGACGATGCAACGGGCATCTCTCCGCGCCAAGCACTGAGTGTTAGCCTTGCCTCCCGTGTTGGCACTGGCAACATAGCGGGTGTCGCCGTTGCGCTCTATTTAGGAGGGCCCGGCGCAATTTTTTGGATGTGGATGGTAGCGCTTGTTGGCATGTCGTCAGCGTATGCCGAATCAACTTTAGCGCAACTCTATAAAGGCAAAGGCCCCATGGGTAATTTCAGAGGGGGTCCCGCCTATTATATTGAGCGCGGCTTAGGCAAACGTTGGCTGGGTGTCGTGT
>Ga0209495_1001290_pt1 | contig 17676 bp, 15 predicted proteins | sample EN1Hudsemesocosm_FD_184629 | JGI IMG/M metagenome (GOLD analysis project Ga0209495, IMG submission 184629) | Methane-oxidizing microbial communities from mesocosms in the Hudson Canyon - EN1E Hudson Canyon (SPAdes) (version 2) | ecosystem: Environmental > Aquatic > Marine > Cold seeps | place... | reverse complement strand
ACTACATAGTTAGTCTTGGTAATGTCTGCCGATGGCTAGGTGAACAAGCAGAAGGATTAGGCGTAGAGGTTTATCCAGGGTTTGCCGCATCCGAAATCTTGTATAATGATGATGGCAGTGTCAAAGGTATTGCAACGGGTGACATGGGCGTTGGCATGGATGGCGAGCATAAAGACTCATACATGCCCGGTATGGAACTTCATGCAAAGTACACAATTTTTGCTGAGGGTTGTCGCGGTCACCTTGGCAAACAACTGATTAGTCAGTTCAAGCTTGATGAAGGCAAAGACCCGCAGCATTACGCTATCGGCATAAAAGAGCTTTGGCAGGTTCCAGCAGACCAGCACGAAGAAGGTTTGGTTGTGCACACTGCAGGCTGGCCACTCGCCGAGAGCGGTTCCGCCGGAGGTACGTTTCTGTACCACATTGAAAATAATCAAGTCGTGGTTGGCTTAATCACTGACCTAGGTTATTCCAACCCGCACCTCAGCCCGTTTGAGGAATTTCAACGATACAAGCATCATCCAGTTGCGAAGCAATATTTAGAGGGTGGAGAGCGCATATCTTACGGTGCTCGCGCAATCGTTAAAGGTGGTATTCAGTCGTTGCCGAAAATGACTTTCCCGGGCGGCCTACTCGTCGGCTGTGATGCGGGCACCCTGAATTTTGCGAAAATTAAAGGCTCCCATACGGCTATGAAGTCGGGCATGATTGCAGCCGAAGAAGTAGTGAAAGCGCTCGCCGCAGAGCGAAGTAATGATGAAATCGTAGAATATACCGATGCATTTGAAAATTCATGGGTATACAAAGAACTTTACGCTCAACGAAATTTCGGCCCAGCGCAACATAAGTTTGGCAACTTAGTGGGGTCTGCATATGCGTTTGTCGATCTGAATATATTTAACGGTAAACTCCCATGGACAATGCGCGACCCAGTGGCTGACTACGCTCAGATGAAGCCAGCTGCACAATGTAAGAAAATTGATTATCAGAAACCTGACGGCAAGTTAAGCTTTGACCGCCTCTCTTCTGTATTCCTCTCCAACACGAATCACGAAGAAGATCAGCCTTGCCACTTACAATTGAAAGACGCCAGCATTCCGCTTGAGCATAATTTGCCAGAATGGAATGAACCCGCGCAGCGATATTGTCCTGCCGGTGTTTACGAGATCATTGAGAACGAAGAAGACGGCAGTAAGCGCTTTCAAATCAATGCACAAAACTGTGTTCATTGTAAGACTTGTGATATCAAGGACCCTTCCCAAAACATAAATTGGGTGACCCCAGAGGGCACAGGTGGGCCTAACTACCCGAATATGTAACGATACGAGAAGCCAAAAAAACCCAGCCAATGGCTGGGTTTTTTAATGCGTGAACGAAAAATTATTTCAAATAAAGTGCCAGCTCGTCAGCGCCACCGATACGTTCACCATCTACATAAACTTGTGGTGTCGTGCCATGACCCGTCACCGCCTGCAGTGACGAATAACTTAACCCCCCACTACCCAAAGCAACCTCTTCATAAGCCAATCCCTTTTCGGTAAGCAGATTCTTCGCTCGGTGACAATGTGGACACCCAGGCTTTGTAAACAGGCTTACCCGCTTGGGTTGTTTGGCATTCGGATTAAGGTAAGCCAACATGGTATCGGCATCAGATACCTTAAATGGGTCACCTGGCTCATTCGGTTCAATAAACATCTTTTCAACCACGCCATCCTTCACCAGCATAGAATAACGCCAGCTCCGTTTACCGAAGCCTATTTCCGCTTTATCCACAAGCATGCCCATACCTTCTGAAAATGCTCCGTTTCCGTCACCAATAAAATGAATGTTGTCAGCGTCCTGATCTTCCTGCCATGCCTGCATCACAAACCCATCATTCACAGACAAACAAACAACGTCATCGACACCATTTTCTTTAAACACCGGCGCTAATTCGTTATAGCGCGGTAAATGGGTCGTTGAACACGTCGGCGTGAAAGCACCCGGCAAAGCAAAAACAATGACGGTTTTACCGGAAAATAGATCCTCAGATGATTCTTTTATCCAATCGTCATTTCGGCGGTTTACAAAAACAACTTCAGGGACTTTTTTTCCTTCGTACGATTCCAACATAGACACTTCACTCATCAATGGTTAACAAACAACACAAGCCTAGTAGATATCTGCTGAAAACAAGAGACAATAATCTATATCAAATCAATTTAATTTAACTATCAATGCACTTCATACATTTTGTTTTACCACTAATCGCGACCTCCAACACAATCTATCGTCGCAACTTTGATTAAACTCTAACCAATGCTTACCTGAAAAGGATACGGATCAATGTCGGTCGTGCTCTTACATAACAAAGAAGAAATCAGGAGTTCGGTAAACGCCTCGCCACTGAGTGCAAGTGCGATAAACATTCAGCATATAAAACCTATCATCAAGCTTCTTGCCCTAGACGGTATTTCCGTTTCAAAATTGCTTGAAGGGACGCATTTGTCGCCCCTCGACTTGAGCTGCATCGACATTAACCTTAGTGCTATGCAATACCAGCGGCTTGTCAGTAACGCGATAGAGCTTGCCCCAGACTTAAGCTTCGCCGCACGTCTCGGGCAACAAGCTTTTTTAAATCATGACAGCTTACTGGCTTGCCGCATCATGAATAGCAGAAATGTAGAAGAAGCAATGTACCTTCTCAGCCAGTATCAAACATTATTGACAAATTTATTTACGCTGGAGTTCACGAGTGGCGGCGCAAAAGGATTCGGTGCGTTTGTTGCCACGCCCTCTCATAATGTAAACAAGACACTCCCCTTCTTTATCGAGTTTTTATTCTCAATTATCTATTCGGTGGGTAAATTTTGCATTGGCAAGCAAACACTCCCCATTACCTTTGAGTTCGCCTATCCACCGCCAAAAGATACCGGACACTATTCTCAGTTCTTCTCGACATTGGTTAAATTTGATCAACCGGTTAACCGCGCGATTATACCGACTAAGGTGCTTGAAATGCCTTTAATTTTTTCAAACCATCGCCAAGCGTTCGATAACGACAAACAATGCCAAGCACTAGTAATAAACAAAAAAAATACGATTGCAGAACGTGCGAAACAACTTATTCACCAAACACGCATCCCCGAACTTAGCCTTAACGGGTTATCAAGACATTTATGCATATCGCCTCGGTCATTGCGGCGCCACCTGCAAGATGAAGAAACCAGCTATAAGTTACTGATTGAAAGCAAGCGTCGCTCATTGGCCTATGCCATGCTGGTTCACAAAAAATTATCGCTACAATACGTTTCGAATGAGCTTGGGTATAAAGATGCGTCTTCGTTTAGCAGAGCCTTTAAACGATGGCACGGTGTATCACCGTCACAAGTTCTCAAAACCGATTAGTTGGCCACCAAAATCATCAACTTGACCTATAGAGTTATCGTACCAAATGGCTAAAAATCACATGATCAAAGGGCAAGGATGCGCAATGCTGTAAAGTGGTGATCACCCGCAGGATAGCAAAAAATAAAAACAACGTTACTACATTCACTCAAATAGGGCCTGAACAATGCTCAAAACAACAATAAAGGCAGTAAAGCGCGGTGTCGTGCTTTCCGCCGCACTACTCTTCGCAAGTACGAACGCGCTAGCAGACAACTGTTATATCATGGTGCACGGCCATGGCACGGATGGCACCATCAAAAGCGGCAGTAATCAACCCGCCCTGGACTATTGGAGTAGTTTCAACTTCAGCCAATATTCTGGCAGCAGCTTTTTAGCCGAATTGCTTGGTAATACTAGCAATAATTATGCGATTGTCGGCTACAATTCAACGGATGAAGCCGGTTACCCTTACTGGAGAGATGAGACAGCTGGCGCTATCGCCCGCCAAATTATTTCCATCCGTCAAGGCAATGGCGATGGTTTTAATCACCCAGAAGCAAACACACAGTGCGCAGCAAATGATAACTTTTGGGTAGTCAGTCATAGCCAAGGCGCTCAGCAAATGATGTTTATTGCGGGTAATGCCATCGCAGGCTCACCAAACTATAATACAGCCTATGGTAGTAGTGGTGGTGTGAGTGTTAATTATGACGGTGCTATCAGCGGTATCCTGGGTATTTTCACTTTAGGTGGCGCCATCACTGGCACAGAAGGGTCTGACCGCGTATGCAACGGCAATTGGCTGGACGCGCTCATAAACTTCGCGTTCTTAGGCCAAGACTGCAACCCAAGCGTTCAATGGCTGCAAACAAACGATTCATATGCCGTGCGCAACTATATTGGCTCTAATCTAGGCGCGCCTATTTATACGATGGGTGGCTACCGCGGCTTTCCGGGCCTAGAGGCCGCATCATCAGCGCTGCTTGCGGGTGAGGATGATGGCTACATCAACTTAGCGTCACAAATGAGCTGTGCAGGGTCAGGTAAACGATCAATCGATTCTGATTTGAATAGCTACCGCAGCTTCCTGGGTATTAGTTATGGCAGCCCAACGTTCCGTTGCAACAACAGTGGTAAAGGAACGCCTCGCACTTACAACATGGCAAGTGTGTACACCGACCATGATGCGGAACGTAACGCGGGTATCTCGTCACCATCGTATACCTCAATTGATGGCGGTATAACCTGTGGCAATGGCCGTAATATGGCTGGTCGTATCAACTCGTGCCTATAGCTGAACAATAGGTGCATTTTAAAAGGGGCGTTATTACGCCCCTTAATCATGTTGTCAAAGTGCCATGTTTAAACACAAAAAAAAGATAATGCTGGGTAGTCTGATCATCGCCATTGCTGGTGTGACACTTTATCACCTAAAAAGTACGAAATCGGCGCAAGTTGTTAGATATACACCATTAACAAACCAGGCGATAACGCAGCCCAAAGCACCCTCAAGCACCCTAGCGCCACAGCAGAATGTCGCCTTAAGCATTAGCGCTATTACCTCTGCCAAAGCCATACCGACCGCGCATACAGAAACGTTTGCGTCGCCGCTTGAGAGAATCCAAGCGATTCAAAATAAATCACAACTTCAGCAAGCACTCTTGCGTGACCATGCGGAATTCGACCGCTATCCGAACTATAACAAACGCATAGAAACGCCAGAACAAGACCCCATCACACAAAAGTACGCAATTGATGAGCGTATTTCTGAAAGTGAAGATTCATACGAGAGCATGCGACTATGGACAGAACAAAAATATTATCTTCCCGGCCAAAAAATCCGTATTTTTGCGCAGATTTTCGATGAAAATCGTGAGCCAACACGTGCCAATTTCGGTGGCCAACTAATCTTCAATGAAAATAAAGAAATCCAAACCTTAGTTTTTACACCAACGGAAAATGACCAGATTTATCGATCAGAATTGACTCTGGACATACTAAGCGAGAAACCTGATTACGGGATTTACAAAGCCCTGGTAATTAATGATAAAAACGATTTAGCAGACTCGGTCACTTTTACACTATCAGAGCCGTCAATTCGCTTGACCGGAGAGTACACAGAACAGATTAACGAGAACGGCTCGCTGATTATTGATACGGAAGTGCAAGTAAGCGCAGCGGGACGCTTTTACGCACAAGCCTCGCTGTATGGCAGTACAGCTGAGAGCATAGGTAGCGCGCAAACAGCTAATGAGTTAAAACCCGGCAAACACTGGCTACGCTTTACTTATGATGCGCAACTTATTGCCGATGCAGGTGCGGCAGGCCCATACATAGTTAAGCATGTAGAGCTCGCCAAGACAGGAATTCCTATCTCTCGTCTCCCTCTGGAAAACCCTAATTTCATTACAGACAGCTATCCTTTGGAACAATTTTCACGTGCAGCAGCCTCTACCACACAGAGTGATAAACTAAACTAAATCAAAAGAACATGTCAGTTACGAAAAACCGGCCAACACGGAGACAAGCGCGTCAACGTATGGATAATAAGACCTGAACTGCAGGCAAGCCCCTTACCACGTTTGATTTCGCTGCAAGACCGAACACGGCATTTCTGGCGACATTGTATGAAATACCAGAATTAGTTTAAGCTACCGACCTAACTTTATTAGCCTACAAGCCTTTTTTACATGTTCGATATTTCTGTTTTTGACCATCTCTCAGATAAAAAAATTCTTGTCGTTGGAGACGTAATGCTGGATCGCTATTGGCAAGGTGATTCACAACGCATTTCACCCGAGGCGCCGGTGCCTGTTGTAAAAATCAACGAACTAGAAGATCGCATTGGTGGCGCTGCAAACGTGGCAAGAAATATAGCCCACCTAGACGGCCAGGTAACGCTGATGGGCCTTATCGGCGAAGATGACAATGCCCGCCTTCTCGAAACCATGCTTGAAAAAGAACATGTACGCTCCGCATTAATCACTCAAAAAGATAAGCCGACGATCACCAAACTTCGTGTGATAAGTCGCCAACAGCAAGTGGTTCGGCTTGATTTTGAGGAAGACTTTTCTCTGCAACATGCCGAACAGTTAAAATGTGCGTTCAATGAGCAGGTCAGTCACTTTGATTTTATTATTTTCTCTGACTACAACAAAGGCTCATTGCAATGTATTAGCGAAATGATTCGGATTGCTAAGGACGCCGGTAAAATAGTTCTAGTTGATCCAAAATCGAGTGATTTATCAATCTATCGCGGTGCCGACGTTATCACACCCAACTTAAAGGAATTTATTGCCGCTGGGGGACAAACTGGCTCTGAAGACATTATTTACGAGTCTGCAAAACAGTTGATGTCAGCTTCTGGTATTGCCTCTATTTTGCTCACCCGCAGTGAACAGGGTATGTCTGTCCTGACCCCAAGTTCTAAACATGATATGCCCACGAGGGTTTTAGAAGTAGCGGATGTTACCGGCGCAGGCGATACGGTAATTGGCACACTTGCATTAATGATGGCAGCAGGTACCCCTCTTGACGATGCAGCGCAAATTGCGAATTTAGCCGCAGGCGTCGTGGTGGCGAAACTTGGCGCTGAAACGGTTAGCCCAGCAGAACTCTATCAAATCGCAAACCGAGTATTCTTTGAATCCAAACAGAATCGTCAGCAACAAGATACCGACGAAATTTTACGTCATATTGAACTCGCTAAACTGGCGGGTGAGAAGATTGTCTTTACCAATGGCTGCTTCGACATTTTACATGCGGGCCATGTTAAATACTTAGAACACGCCCGGGCACTTGGAGATCGACTCGTGCTGGGTCTAAACAATGATGATTCAGTAAAACGCTTAAAAGGTGAATCGAGACCCGTTAATACTTGGGCTGAACGCGCGACTGTCATAGGCGGCCTTGCCAGCGTCGATTGGGTCTTACCTTTTGGGGAAATAAACGGTAATAAATTTGACGATACGCCGTTTTATCTCATTAAAAAGATCATGCCAGACATTCTCGCAAAGGGCGGCGATTATACAGTAGACACCATTGTAGGGGCCGACATCGTGCAAGCTAACGCCGGACAAGTGGCTGTGATCGAATTTGTTGATGGCTGCTCAACCACACGCATCATTGAGAAAATACAAGGCCAAGAAATCTAAATCATGAGTGCGGCTTTAAACTCAATCTGCATTCTGCGGCTTTCTGCATTGGGTGATGTCTGTAACGCCGTTGCAGCGGTGCAAGCCATTCAAGTTAGGCACCCTCAAGCTAAAATTACGTGGGTTATTGGCCAAATTGAACATCAGCTGGTCAACAATTTACCGAATGTAGAATTTATTAGCTTTGATAAAAAGCAAGGCCGGATGGCCCGGAAGGAATTTAAAGCGCGCTTCAAACATCGAAAATTTGATGTGCTATTGCATATGCAAGTTGCTATGCGTGCGAATAGACTCGCAGGCTTCATTAATGCAACGCGTAAAATAGGCTTTGATAAAAAGCGCGCCAAAGAACTGCACTCACTGTTTATTAGCGAACGGATCAAAGCGCAAGAACAGGCGCATGTTTTGGACGGCTTTTTAGGGTTTGCCGAGGCATTAAATGTGGACCTTAATACCAATAAGCCAAGTTGGACTATTCCCGTTTCTGAGTCAGAGCAGGCATTTGCCGATCAACATGTCCCTTTGAACCGTAAAACACTTATTATCTGCCCCGCTGCGAGCAAACGGGAACGTTGCTGGCTGCCTGAACGCTATGCCTGCGTGGCAGATGCCGCCCTTAAAGAAGGCTTTTCGGTTATTCTAGCCGGTGCACCCGCCCCGCTAGATAAAGAGCTTTCTGATCAGATCATCGCACTCGCAAAGGGACAAATCACTAATTTGGTAGGTAAAAGCTCATTAAAAGAAATGTATGCATTGCTCGGTAATGCCTCATGGGTGTTAGCACCCGATACGGGCCCCGCGCACATGGCCAATGCTCAGGGCACGCCCGTTTTAGGACTTTATGGCCACTCTAACCCTGCCCGCACGGGACCCTATAACTTTCTTCGATATGTGGTTGAGGTCTATCATGAGCATCTTCTTTTACAACAGGGTAAGACAGCGCAGCAACTACCGTGGGGAAAACGCGTTAAAGGTGATGCAATTATGCAAAATATTACAACCGAAGCAGTGATTTGCATGATGCATAAACTTATAAAACAAGAAGCCCTCTAATCGATGGAGCTACTGCCATGGTCCATAGCCGCCATTAGCCTATTGATTGGTTGTTGGGTGCAAACAGCGCTGGGCTTTGGCATGGCCGTCATCGCTGCGCCGCTTATTATCCTTGTTGAGCCGAACTGGGTGCCTGCCCCCATCACAGCCACAGCGCTTATTCTGAGTTTCTTTAACATCTGGAGTGAGCGGCAACACGTGCAACTAAATAAACTATGGCTACCTTTTGTTACGCGTATTCCCGGCACAATTGTTGGCGCATGGCTACTGCTACAACTCAATGTGTTTTGGCTACAAGTCTTTGTTGCCGGCTCGGTAATGCTCGCCGTTGTGATCAGCCACTTCGGGACCAAATTTGAATACACGCAACGCCGAATGAGCGTCGCTGCGTTTGTCAGCGGCATTATGGGCACCACTACCTCCATTGGCGGGCCGCCCATGGCACTTGTTATGCAGCATGGCGCGCCACCCGCTGTGCGCGCAAATCTTTCTGTTTACTTTGCGTATAGCTGCACACTTAGCTTAATTGCCTACGCATATATTGGTTTATTAGACAAACAAATGATGCAAATTAGTTTGAGCTTTATTCCCTTGAGCATTATCGGATTTTACTTTGGCAAAAAGGCTCGACGCTATGTTGATGACGGTCGCTTTAGGCCACTGCTTTTGTGCTTATGTGGCGCGTCAGGGCTTGCCGCACTGGGCGGTGCGCTCATCAAAATTTAGAGGGGTCACGGTTTAGAGGCGTCCTCAGGGAAATATTTTTGTTCCTCTGAATAAACGGGAATATCCGCTAATTTCACTTTGCCACGCACAAAAATGCCATTCCCCCTAGCAATTTCTCGCCCCTTGCTATCGTAAGCAATTGACTCAACGATAAATTGGCTTTTGTTCATGTTCACAACTTTCCCCTCAGCGCGCATAACACCCGATGAGATTGGTCGTGTGATGTACGTGGTAAACGAAGTTGTGAGAACAAACAGCTCTTTCTCATATGAATTGGCTGCGAAAAATGCCGAGTCATCAAGCAACTTAAAATATACCGAGCCATGTGTGGCGCCAGCCGAATGAAAGTAATCAGGTTTGATATCAATTTCTATAGAACATTCGCCCTCAGAGATAGCAATCCGAGGTGGATAAAATTGATTAAGTGGTGCCGCACGATACATATTCGCTAAACATAAATAATGCTGTTGATCACTAACCATAGTTTTACTGCCTTCCATTTATGACTCTATTGTTCGAACTAAAAATGATTCTATCGCTGAAAATGGTATCTCTGTCATACATCGATTGTTGAATGGACATTCCGCGTTCTGATTACAAGGCCTGCATTCATAATCTAGTTCGACATACTCCGCGCACGCATTAATCGAACCCGAGCGGGCGTAAGTATTCGGTCCATATAAACCCAAAGTAGGTACCCTCAACGCACTCGATAAATGAAATACTCCACTATCTGATGCAATGACCGCCTTCGAATCAACCAACCAATGTTTCAGATCTTTAAGGCTCCCATACTCATGATAAGCATAGCCGTTCGTTGCACGTAGGGCTTGCGCTACCTCATATGCTTCATTACCGATGAGACGAAGAGGAATGCCTCTTGTCTCGCAATACTTAGATAGTTTGATCACGAGCTCAAGAGGAATACGGCGTATTTTTCGCTGCGCACCAACATGCACACTGATACCGCTGCCATTACCCTTGTAAGGTGTTTCCAAATAGATACGTTTGTTAGCTTGTAATTGAAGTTTGTTCAGTATGGGAAGGTAATCCCATACGATGTGGCCAGCAGGTGAATGCTTTGGCACGCTTGCCGTATATGTTCGAAACAGTTTTAAACGCTGCAGCCGATTCTTTGCTCGACCAATTTTAGCGGATGACGAGAGACGCCGAATAATTTTTCGACTTTTTTTGTTTGAAACCAAATCTATAACTAAGTCAAAGTCGGATTCAGGCAGGCTATCGTCAACAAATTCGCCGAACGGTGTATCGGTAAATAAACCACGAAATGAAGCAGGAATAAGATAACTCACTCGATACTCAGCGAGTAAGGCATTACCGACAATCAAGCTTGAAACAATATCACCTAGGCCTGACGTATTAACGAGAAGTGCCGTTTTCATCGTTTGATCAAAAGTAATAATTCAGCGAGGTATTGATCGAATAAATATCAAAGAATATCTCTTGTGTACCCTCGGGTAGCTGCGGATCACCGGGCAGCAAGGCATCACGGGCTACTTTATCTCCATATGCCCCTTCAATGGAGATGCCAAAATCATCATATAACCACTCTAGCCCCCCGCCTAAGTAATAACCATACGCAGGCGTAGCGAGGTCATAACGTGCGATTCCCCAAAACGCTTTCACTCGCCATTGCTCTGCAAAATTGTAGGCATAGTCTAGCGGACGCAAAACAAATAAATTGTCGTTATTTAATTCGTTGTACTGCGCAACAACGCCCCAGTGGTGTATACCCGAAAAGTCTAGATGGGCGCCGATTCGCACTAAGGGCTCACTCGACCACCCTGCTGTGTTTTCGGGCGTATTATCACCGCCATTGAGAAACGTTTTTAACTTCCCGGTGGCAACCCCTATCGAAGCGGAATAGACCACACTTCCCTCTGTTTGTTCATCCGCCGCTTGCGCAAACACTACGATGCCTAACAAACTCAACGTTACGAAGAATTTTCGCATTACCACCTTGTAAATACCCCTGCCTGATAAAAATTCTCGCCAAACACAGTTTTACCTAACATACCTTGGACGCCAACCAAATAGTCATCCAGCCCTATGGAATATCGCATACTGATATCATGACCCACCTCATAATTAAAGCCTCCGTAATCTTGCTGCTTGAGCTGCCTGAGCTCTACATACATCAATTGGTTTGCTTTAATTTGCCAGGAGCTTGCGGCCATTATTGAACGCCCTCCGATTCCAGCCCCGTCTAACCGACGATCGCCCGCCCAATGCCCCAGTACATTCCCATCGTTTCGTAAGCCATCACCATAAAGCCCATTTACGTACCAGCCGTTCTGCCACTCGGCAAATTCAATGGTTAAATCATAGTCATCATGAATCGATGGCAGATATAAACCTGCCTGCAAGGCTTGGTTACCAAACCGATAAGCCTTCCCTAACGACGTGTCTTCTCCGCCATATTCAAAATAAGCACTCCAAGGAAACGGACCTCGGGCATTAAATCGACCGGTTATCGAAGCAAGCTGATTGCCAAACTCATCATCCGAATTTTTTTCAGCCCCGAAATTATCAGCAGATTTCGGATCAAATAAGGCCTCTACAAAATTATCCAATTCATAACATTTACCTCGATCACCGCCACCAAACTGCATGATTCGGTTTGCGCCAAATGACACGCCCGGAACCGGCTCAAGGCTTAGATGCATCCCCACCACGCAAGGCTCTCCAGAGGTCAGTCCGCCATCAAAAGCAATTTTATCAGACTTACTTAACTGGCCAGCGAACACATCATAGCGAATATTCAGGTCAGTCAACGGTTGGTAGTTAGAAATACCCACCGTAAAGGGCGTCTCAGCATTTGTGCTCCATAGCATGGCACTGCTTTGCATTGGAGATAGCCAGCGTGGTCGGTAACCTACATCTAATTGCATCCAATCGGCACCATAACTTGAGTAAGTGCCGTCCATGTTTTCACCATCTTCTCGGTATTCGCCGCCAAGGGCCACCCCAACATAAGAACCAAGCTGCCGATATAATTGCGCATTGATAGTCGCGGCATTATCACTTTCTTGGCCGCGCTTATTTGCTAAAGGCGACGCCTCATCGCTCTTAAGAGAAGCTTCCAAATTAAAATAAGCAAAGCCATCCGGCTTCATATACCTGCGTAAGTAAGTCTTCACCTGCTTGCAAAGTAAGCTTGCTTTTGCACAGGCCTTTTCCGTGGCGGCCAACGCCCGTGCGGCTGGAATAGGTCTCGTAAGGATTGGATCGCCTGCGATCGCCATTAGGCGCTCTATTTGCCGTTCAATTTCTGGCGACATATTTAAGGGCAAATAGGGCGTTACACCTTTTGCTTGAACGCTTGCACTAAGGCAAATAAAAAGTAAAAAAACACCGAAACGAGAAGTTGTGCTGAATATGTCATTTGAAAAGAGAGTCATGAGGGGTCTATTACACGCTGTTTTTCTTGTCGCTACTATCTGTTATTTGCTTCTAAGCAAAAAATCTAAAAAGATTTTAGTGTCAGCCGCCGATTTTTCGGTATTAAACTGTTCAGCGATTCGAACTCTCGCTGCGGTGCCCATCCTCTCACATTCATCAGGATTTTCCCACAAACGATGAATGCCTTTGGCGATCGCTTCGAAATCACCAGGACGCACAACAACGCCACTTTCACCATCTATTAGAAGCTCGGCACTGCCTCCAGTATCTGACACAATTGGCGCCACCCCGTAAGCCATTGCCTCGATCACGGTTTTAGGCAACCCCTCCCGTTTTATAGAAGGCAATACCGACACTTGGCATGCATTAATAATGGCGGGGGCATCCTTACGATGACCTGCAACATGAATACATGCCTTCATCGGGCTTTGCTCGATCAACGTTTTAATGCGCTCGCTATCCATGCCGCTTCCGACCAACACGAAATGAATGTTGCTGTCAGTGGGTAAATAATGTGTAGCCTGAATTAGTACAGGCAAGCCTTTCCGGGGGCGATCATTAGCAATGCAACCGACTACAAAAGCGTCTCTGGGCACCCCAAATTGAGATAAGTCCGCTGGGGCATCTGTATACCAATCCAACGAGTGGCCCTTATAAACGGTCGTAATGTGGTTATTCGGCAAAGACGAATGCTTGTAGAGATCATCGCGAACCGCATTTGCTACACAGATAATTGCGTCTAAACGCGGATGTAAATGTGTCAGATAACTACTTGGATCATACCAATAAATATTACCTGTTTGGCCTCTATAAGAAATTGTTTTAACGGGTAAACCAATGGCTGCAAATAACCCATTCGTGATGGCTTTATTGTTAAACATATACAGTGCATCGTATCCACCACGCTTTAATTCCGCTCGAATAGTCTTTATCGCCGACCACTGAAATTTCTTATTTGGGTGAAAATCAATAATCTTTACACCATGCTCCCGAAAGCGAGGCACATACTCTGCGCTGCCTTCAGTCATCAGGGTAACGTCGACCCCTAACTTGACCAAACCGATAAAAATTTCTGCTTCAGGACGCACAGAATTCCAGGTATCGGTATAAGAAGAAATGATAAGAAGTTTCATGTTCAGCTCGTGAAGGTTTAAAGTAATTCAAATATTTTTCTGCGTGCAAAACTCCGCAACTTAGCTGGCAGATTATAGATGCGGCATTCACCGGTCAAAACAAAACACCTGGAGCTTTGTGCGAATCAATCAAAAACAAAAATCTCGAGAAAATGCTAACCTACGCCGGACTTATAAAAACTAAAAAAATTATGTAGCTATATCTCGGCATTCTGTCCCAAGCGGCAGAACCCTCAGATAATCATTGCGCACTTGGTTTGCTTCCGTCTTTACAGCCGAGATAACGTGACTCGTATAATCCCCTCGCAGTACTGCATTTATTGTGTCCATTGTCGAAGGCTTATCTAGATCCTCGATCAAAACAGACAATTCGGGCAGGCCTAAACGCTCCATAACACCCTTTGACTTGTGCTCATAAAGCAAAGCTAGGGCAGGGACCCCTTTGCACATTGACATGATACAACTGTGCAGCCGAGTTCCGATTACCATCGCTGCACTTGAGACATAAGCCATAAATTGCTCGTCATTTAGCTCATCGTATATTATGCGGCATTGCTCTGGCCTCTGCAGGCGCGCGCGAATTCGATGAGCAACTATACGATCATCTTTGTCATACTTATCTAGCGGCGTACAGGTCGATAGCCCGACAAGCTGATAACCTTTGTCAATCAACTTATCCAGCAGCTCAGCAAAAAGAAGCTCATAGCGATCTTGAGCGACCCTTAAGCGGCTCGCAAAGGGGCCCAATTCGCGGCAAGTAAATACGATAATCTTGGAATCATCTTTCCTTTTTGTATCGATATCCTCGAGAAGCCAAGCCGCATCTCCGCTCTGAACAATATTCCGTAAGTCCTTGGAAAACTCTTTGTACAATCTAGTACTTTCCAATTCCCTTAAGACTAATGCGTCAGCTTTCGGCAGTAATAAATTCGCAAACCGTTTAAATTCCTTTTTGTCAAAGGGCCCTATGGAATGTCCCAACAAATAGATGGGGCGAGCAGTTAATTTACTCAACAACATATATTCAAATTGATTTATTCCGTACAAATCAACTAGAAAAGACCCACCAACCTGCAAAACATAGTCGTGTGATTCGACCAGAGATATAAACGCGTGATAGTGAGCGGGTAATGGTAACCGACGGCCAGCCAAACCAAAAAGTAGTAAAAACCGAGCGAAACGAGGCCAAAACTTTATAAGTTTTTTCTGCAGCCTATTTTTTGACGCTTGTACCTTCCAATCGTAGAGCGGGTCACGAATGCAAGTTTCCCCAATCAATATCTCAGCAGAAACCGGAAAGCGGGTCATAATAGTCAAAGCAACTTCCGGACGTGCAGCTCTTAAAAGCTTAATCGTGCCACGTAGGATCGCCGCATCGCCTCGATTCGAGCATGTATGATTACCTACTAATAGAATTTTCAAGTCAAAAACCAAGCCTCCGCTAAATTGATCGGTATAATAACCGCGTTGGGTTGTGAAAACATTACATGGATAAGGCACCGAGGCGAAAAATACGCTCCGTATCAAATAGTATAAATAGGTCTATTTCAGGTAAAATCAGAAAAAATCTAATTTTAGTGCGGAGAATGCTATCAGCTTAAGTAATTTCATCAACCTTGTCGCCAGCTGTGATAACAACTACGCCCCCTACATCGGCATCGTACTCCAATCTATTTTATCGAATTGCCGCCAACCCGAACATATTCAGCTCTATTTAATCGATAATGGAATTTCAGAGGAAAATATCCATCTGATTCATCAAACTGCATTACCATTTGGCGCAAATGTAAAGTTTGTCAAAGCGAGAAAGGACTTATTTGAAGGCTTACCAACAAAACGTTATGGAGTCGCCACCTACCAAAGGCTAGCGTTGGCAGACATTTTGCCAACGCATGTTAAACGTGTGATTTACCTTGATTCTGACATAATCGTTTTACACGACATACACGAATTATGGCGAGAGGTTCAATCGATCGAAGGTATTGCCGCCGTCGAAAATTTTTCAGCGAGACCGACAAATACATTAGCAATTGATCGCGCAGGTTACTTTAACGCAGGTATCTTGGGGATAAATTTAGACTTTTGGCGTACCCATGATATCAAAAATAAATTGATTGGTTTTCTTCGAAGTGATGCACACATTATTCATTTAGACCAGTGCGCACTTAACCATGTATTCAAAGAACGCTGGCATCGTTTGGACTTAAAGTGGAATGTCCAAGCCGATATTTTTGGCGTTCTGAAAAAATACTACGACAACAAATGTGGTTATACGAAACAAGAGCTAATGCACGCGAGCCAAAATCCGGCCATTGTACATTTCATTGGCACTCAAAAACCGTGGCTGTGGAATTGCTACAGTCCATATAAACATTTATTTGAAAAGTATTCAAAACAGTCTGCCTGGCGGGACAAGCCGAAGCCTGATGATTCTGCTGTTAACCGGCTAAAGTATTATTTTGCAGCGAAAAAGCAATTTCGCAAGCAAAGATTAGCTAAGACAGTTCGGGTTGCAAAATAGATGAACCAAGTTGTTTAAGATGAGCCGCACAGCATGACAAGAAAAATCGAAGTCCCTAAACACAAAGTAGTTGTTGTCGCGAGCACCGATGACAATTACGCACTGCCACTGCATATCATGTTCTTATCGTTGCTAAAAAACACTCAAACACCCAGTGACCTCGCTTTATTTGTCATTGATGGGGGCGTGCAGCAAACGAAAAAAGATGTTTTTTGTGAAGAAATTGAAGAACTCGGTAGCTCACTGCAGTACATAGAGGTGAACAAGGACTTATACGCTAACTTCCCTACTGTTTCGCATATTTCAGCCCCAGCTTATTACCGGATATCCATTCCTGAGCTATTTTCTAATGAGGTAAAAAGGGCAATTTATTTAGACTGTGATCTCATTATAAAGGGCGACATTACCGAATTATGGGATATAAACTTAGAAGGCCATGCCATTGCAGCCGCAGAGAACATTTCATCCAGTACCTTTGTCGCCTCAGGTCTAAAACAAGAAGATTATTTCAATTCCGGCGTTATAATTCTTGATCTAGAAAAATGGCGAATAGATAACATCCCTGAAAAGGTTCGTACCTTTAAGCTGGAGCATCCTGAGTTAATTTGCACAAACGACCAATGCGCCCTCAACGGCGTATTTCGGGGGCGTTGGAAACGACTGTCAATAGACTGGAATATGCAATCAGGATTATATAGCCAATCAGCACAAACAAAACGTTTAGAGGTCGGTGATCAATTTCATAACGCTGTACTCTCACCCAAAGTGATCCATTACGTTGGCTGGGCGAAACCATGGTTAAGCCCTTGCTTTCACCCATTAGAAGGCGAATATCGCCGTTATTTGGATCAGTCGAAAAACAAGCAGGCCCATCAAGATGGAGAAATCCCAAAACACGCACAAAAGCACTTTAAGTTATTCAAAAAAAAATTAAGACAGAAGCGGTGGCAAAAAAAATACATCGAAGCTGGGTACTTGCTCTACCCCTAAAGTATAGTCATAGACTTAATCAAGAAGAATGTTTATAAGTCAGGTTTGCGCCCTTTTAATTCACCTAAAAAACGGACAGATCAGCCATATATTTTTCGGCGCCATTCAGAACAAATTGTCAGGACAGCATGAATAAGCTGGGCAAAAACGCTAATTAAGTGTTACGAATACGCTTTTTTAAATACCGAAATTCATCTTCAGCGCGTTTGAATACAAGCAACATAAACCTGAGGATATTACGTTTAAATAAACGCATTTCGCTCCCTTTTCGTAACTCTAAACTTGCATCGCAATACTTTTTATA
>Ga0209495_1001289_pt1 | contig 17677 bp, 20 predicted proteins | sample EN1Hudsemesocosm_FD_184629 | JGI IMG/M metagenome (GOLD analysis project Ga0209495, IMG submission 184629) | Methane-oxidizing microbial communities from mesocosms in the Hudson Canyon - EN1E Hudson Canyon (SPAdes) (version 2) | ecosystem: Environmental > Aquatic > Marine > Cold seeps | place... | reverse complement strand
TTTCCATCATTTCTTTAGCATAGGTAATGTTACAGAAACTAATAACCGTTGATAGAGGATAGGTTTTATCACCACGGTCACGAATCGCCTGGCCAATATTGCTGCGGTGTATAATTCGGTAATTGTGTTCTGAGATGGCAATATCTAGATTTTGTAAGGTATTTTCAAAATCATCGGAACTTTTCTGCTGGTATATACGATTAGATTCATTTGAGTTACATGCAGATAATGCAATAATGAAAAAAACAAGTAGAGTGGGGACCTTTAAGGGTGAATAGATGGTCATAGTTAAGCTTCATAAGTAAAAAATAAGTAAGAGTAGAATAACATTAACGTTTAGAAAGTTAAGTACACTTTTTATATTTAAGAGGGCAGTAATTTTGAAAAAGATGTGGTTATATTGGGTATTATCGTCAGGACTATTGATGTTCAGTCATACTGCCTTGGCAGTTACAGGATTCTCAGAGATTAATAATATTATCTTTGATAGCGCCCATTTAAAGAATATTAAACAAGAAGGTATTTTGAATTACACCTTCAAAAGAGAAAGTGATCTTACTGGTCCACGTGAAGATACGATTGATCTTATTTTAACAAACCTTCGTAATACTGGACGCAAAGACACACATATTGAATTTTTCACAGGAAAATATAATCGTCCATATCAAGATCGTGAGAATCAAAAGGGTAATACAGTTGTTGTCTTTTTCCTTGAATATGATGTGCGCGAGCTTGCGAAAACGATTAATTCTGCCCGACCAGAACGTTGGCACTACCTACAAAAGAAAGTTAAATGGCAATTAGCACGCGGTGCTAAGAAAAAAGATATTGAAATTGATTATGACGGGAATAAGGTTGCAGCAGTTCAATATATCATCCAGCCTTATGTCCATGATCCTAAAAAAGAAGATATGAACTTATATGCAAATAAATATTATATTTTCACTCTGTCTGAAAGTATTCCAGGAGGAATCTATCAAGTAAGAACAGTTGTACCTAATGGCACTAAGTGGACAGAAGGTGATGAAGCGATCATTGATGAATCAGTCACCTTTGTTGGATTTACACCAACAGGTTCATAGATAAAAAGCCAAACGTTTTGAGCATCTGTTCTTTGACTTATGACATAAATCAATGTTGAAACGATTTAATTCATTACAAGCTATATTACTGCTACATGAGCTCAGCTTTGTCCTGCTGATTCTTATAACAGGCTTTGTTGGTATTGCTTGGTCGGTTTCATGGCAGCAGAGTTCTGCTGAGTCCTTGCGTATTGGCTCTATGAATACAAAGGTACAAAATATCCGGGGTGAACTATATCGTCAGTTAAAAGAGGTGTTTGATGCCTCTTTTTTACATGATACTGATGCAATTGATGAATACCAAAGCTATACACGCATAATTTCTGCTGATCTCGATGCTCTCTATTTACTTGCAACAGATCAGCAGGAAGAGAATGCAATCAGAAATATGTCCAAAGCATATGATAAATTTTATGAGCAGACTTACGAATTATTACGTAGTGAAAATATAGGTAGAGAGCAGAAATTATTACTTGATAATGGGTTAGAACAGAAAACATTTGCAGAGTTAGAAATTACATTTCTAACATTAGATACCATCTTAGAAAGCAAGCAACAAAAATTAAGTGATTCTCGTGATCGTTGGTCAAAAAGGTTTGTTTGGTTTGTTTCGTTACCTGTACTGATAGCTATAAGCCTATTATTAGTATCAAGACGCTTTTTGAAGAAAAGTATTGTGCATCCTCTAGCGGATGTCATTAATGGCGCAAAACTCATTAGTAAAGGTAAATTAACCCACGATGTACCTTTAGTTGGTGTCACGGAGTTAGTTCGGCTGGCTGGAGCTATTAATACGATGGCTGCTGAACTAATCGCGAATCGAGATAGTTTGGTTGAGACTAAAAAACAAGCAGAAATGGGAGCACTTGTTCCCTTGGTTGCCCACAATATTCGAAACCCTTTAGCTGGTATTCGTGCAGCTTCACAAGTGGCTTTAGATGAAGAGATTTCTGAATCAGGAAAAGAGACACTTACCGATATTATCGTTGCTGTAGACCGATTAGAACGGTGGGTGAGCTCTTTATTAAGTTACTTACACCCTACAAAGCCACATTTCTCTGAGACAACACTCATTCACATTGCTGATAATGCTTTATCACTAATAGAGCTACAACGTGTCGATAAAAGAATAAAAATACATAGAGTTGGTTGGAAAAATGCGACTAAAAGTATTCATGTCGATATACACCTATTTGAGCAAGTACTGTTTAATTTGATACAAAATGCACTTGAAGCCTCTAAGAGTGAAGATAGTATTGAGCTTCACTATTATGAAGAAGATAATATGGTGTCTTTGCAGATTATCGATCAAGGTAAAGGCCTAACGTTTGATCCTATTTCTGAAAAAGTAATTGATGGAGAAGCAAAACGACTCGGTTGTGGCCTAGGGATTCCCTTTGCACTAAAGATAATAAAACAGCATGGTGGGACTTTATCTTATCGTGATGCAACTACTGCTGGAACAATAGCTGAAATAAAGCTGTCGTGGCCATCTTAATAGGAGATTTAGCGTGATAAAGATAGTTCTAGTTGAAGATGAAGTTCTGTTTGCCAAATCTGTCGCTAGACGTTTAGAGCGTGATGGCTTTGAGACTGAAATTATAACTAATCTTACAGATGCTAGAATTTCGATTAGTAACAGTCTTCCCGATATTATGTTGCTAGACGTTCGCTTACCTGATGGAAGTGGCCTAGATTTATTAAAAGAAATTAGAACCAATGAGGACAGTAGCTGGCATCGTTTACCTGTCATCATTATGACTGCTTATGGTGAGTTAGATGATGCTATATCAGCAATGAAATTAGGTGCAACGGACTATTTAAAGAAACCAGTAGATTTGGATGAGCTGGTACTTACATTGTCAAAAGTACTACAGGGTAAACAGATAAACCAGCAGTTAGATTATTCACATATCCGTGATAGCCAAGTTGTTGATAAAACGACAATGCTAGGTACAAGTGCGGTGATGACAGCGCTCCGCCAACAAATTCAACGAATTGCTCAACTGGTAGATAAAAGCTCCGATAATCATCCTGTAGTGCTTATTAGAGGTGAAACTGGAACAGGTAAAGATGTTGCTGCCCGACTATACCATCAGTCTGGAAGCTGGAATAAGCAGCCATTTGTTCATGTTGATTGTGCTTCTTTACCTGCTGAATTAATTGAGGCTGAGCTATTTGGTTATGAGCGTGGTGCATTTACTAATGCCCATCAGGCTAAAGCAGGCTTAATTGAGGTCGCTGAAGGAGGCACGCTGTTTCTTGATGAGGTTGGCGAACTGCCTTTAGACCTTCAGGCTAAGTTGCTTAATATATTAGAGCGTCGTATTGTTAGGAGAATAGGCTCAACGAAAGAAACTCCTATTTCTGCTCATTTTGTTGCGGCAACAAATCGTAATCTTGCTGACATGGTTACTGATGGTACTTTTCGTTCAGATTTATATTTCAGATTAAATATATTAGAGCTTGTTTTGCCTTCATTACGTGAGCGAAGTGACGATATTGTTGTATTGCTAGATTTCTACATGGACAAAATTGCACGGCGCTATGGTTTGCCGTGCCCAGAACTATCGGCACAAGCAGTTGCAGATTTGAAACAGTATTCGTGGCCAGGAAATATTAGAGAGTTACAACATGTGCTTGAGAGAGCTGTAATGCTATGCCAGCAAGGTATCATTGATAGCAATGATCTTGTCTTACAGCTTAAATCATCTGAAACAAATGTCACGGACTCTAATTATAATACCCCGAACTTCGAAGCAATGACTCTAGAAGAAGTTGAGAAATATCTTATTGAACAGTCACTGCTAAGGACTGAGGGAAATGTATCACAGTCAGCGAGAGAGCTTGGTTTAACAAGGATGGCGATGCGTTATCGTATGGACAAGTATCAACTATAGCGTTATTTAACTATCTTTAAACCTGGACGCTTTGCTTTTCCTATAGGTGATGGTGCTTTTGCTTCTTTAGGTGGTTCAGGCGGGAGATCTTCATCAGGGAAGAACATTCCTTGATTATTTTCTTTGCTATAAATTGATTGTACAGCATGGATGGGAATAAATAGTTCCATTGGCTTGCCTGAAAAGCGGGCAGAAAAGCTAATCCATTCATTATCTGAATGATAGTTACGTACGGCACCGGGATCAATGTTAAGAACAATTTTACCCTCATCAATAAATTCATGAGGGACTTGCACATCATCTACTGTAGCGTTAACTATGATATATGGTGTTAGATTATTATCAACTAGCCATTCATAAATAGCTCGAATCAGGTAAGGTTTTTGTGAAGTCATGATTGGCTCAGATTAACGCATTTCACGTTCAACACTACTTAAACTAGCTTGAAAACTATCTCTAGCAAAGATTCTTTCAGCATAATCCTCTACAGCTTTAGCTTTCGGAGGAAGTTTTATTTTTAAAAGAGGTAGGCGCCAAAGTAATGGAGCAAGGCTACAATCTAATAATGAGAAATCATTACTCATAAAATAGGCTGATTGCTCAAATAATGGGGCTAAAACAGTGAGGTCTTCTTGAACTGTTTTGCGTGCTTTACTCATCTTTCCTTTTTCAATACCCAGTAAAGAGTTCCAGAGTGAGTACCAGTCTTTGTCAATGCGGTGCAGCATTAAGCGTGCTTGAGCTCGTGAGGCAGGATCTGATGGCATTAAAGGGGGTTGCAAAAATCGTTCATCGAAATAGTTATTGATGATATTGGAATCAAACAAGACAATATCACGATCGAACAATACTGGACTTGTTCCATATGGTGTTGCTGCAGCAACATCTTCAGGCCATTGACCGTCAATAACATCTTCAATATTCGCTGTAATATTTTTTTCTTGCATGACAATTCGAGTGCGATGACTAAAAGGGCATGAAGGATCTGAATATACAGTCATCATTGAGCGTCGGTTACTATTGGCCATTGTGTTACTCCTGTGGCAAACCTGGTGACAGGCGTCCATGGGCTTTGATGTTAATTAAGGGAAGGATAAAATCCTTCCCTAGAACAAAATTAATTTACTTTACTTAGTGAATATCTTTCCAGAATGCTTTCTTCATTGGATAGACAACAAGGAATAATAGGAATAAATATAATAATACCCATTTTCCTAATTCTAAGCGTTGAATTTTTGATGGTTCGCCCATATAGGCTAAGAAGTTTACTAAATCAGCAACCATCGTATTGTAGTCATATGTTGATAGATCACCTTGAGATGCACTATCTAAATGACCTGTTTCTTCATCGTGATGTAAATAACCCTGTTGCTGCCATAGGACATGAGGCATACCAACATCTTTAAATACAACATTGTTTGTACCCATTGCTTTTGTTTCGTCTAAATAGAACGTACGTAGATAGGTATTTAACCACGCTGTACCACGTGCACGAGAGATAACAGAAAGGTCAGGAGGGGTAACACCAAACCATTTCTTAGCATCTTCAGCACGCATAGCAACTGTCATCGTATCGCCGACCTTGTCTGATGCAAACATCAAGTTCTCTTTCACTTGAGTGTCAGTCAAACCTAGATCTTTACCCATACGGTTATAACGCATATAAGAAGCTTGGTGACAGCTCAAACAATAGTTTACAAATGTTTGAGCACCGCGTTGCAGTGAGGCTTTATCAGATAAATCAATTTCAACTGGGTCAAGGTGAATGCCACCTGATGCAGCCATTACTTGACTTGAAGTGATCGACATTAAGCCGATAAATAATGCAGAGATTAACGTTCTCATTTCATTGTCACCCTTTCTGGCACAGCCTTGTCTTTATCAATGCTTGTATAGAATGGCATTAGAATAAAGAATGCAAAGTAAATTATCGAAAATACACGAGCCATATTGGTATATAGCGTTGTTGCTGGTTGAGTACCTAGGTAGCCAAGGGCAAGGAAGCTGATAATAAACAGCGTTAATGCCACACGGAAATAAGGTCCACGGTAACGGATTGATTTCACTGGGCTACGATCTAGCCATGGCAGTAAGAATAATAGTGCTTGTGCACCACCCATTGCCATTACACCCATTAATTTATCAGGCACTGCACGCAAGATTGCGTAGAACGGTGTGAAATACCATAAAGGAACAATATGTTCTGGTGTTTTAAGTGGATCAGCAGGCACAAAGTTATCTTTTTCTAGGAACCAGCCATCAAACTCTGGAGCATAGAATAGAACTAGGGAGAAGATAAATAAAAATACAACCACACCTACAATATCTTTAACAGAGTAGTACGGGTGGAATGGAATACCATCAAGTGGGATACCATTACTATCTTTTTTCTTCTTGATTTCAACGCCATCAGGGTTGTTTGAACCCACTTCATGTAATGCAATGATGTGAGCAGCAACTAAACCAAGAATAACAAGTGGTACAGCGATAACATGGAAGGCAAAGAAGCGATTCAATGTTGCATCAGCAACAACAAAGTCACCACGAATCCATAATGCGAGCTGTTCACCAACAACAGGAAGGGCACCAAATAAAGAAATAATTACTTGTGCACCCCAAAATGACATTTGCCCCCAAGGCAATAAGTAACCAAGGAATGCTTCAGCCATTAGCGCCATATAGAGAAACATACCAAACAACCAAACTAATTCACGTGGTTGTTTATATGAACCATAGATAAGCCCTCGGAACATATGAAGATATATTACGATAAAGAAGGCTGATGCTCCTGTGGAGTGGAGGTAGCGTATTAACCAGCCCCATTCAACATCTCGCATAATGTATTCAACAGATGCAAATGCTAAGGCTGCGTCAGGTTTATAGTTCATTGTCAGGAAAATACCAGTGACAATCTGAAGAACTAAAACCAACATGGCTAGAGAGCCAAAGAAATACCAAAAGTTAAAGTTTTTTGGTGCGTAATATTTAGAAAGATGATCTTCCCACATCTTTGTCGCAGGGAAACGCGCATCTACCCATCCCATTAAACTAGCAAACATTATGCGGCTCCTTGTGCATCTTCACCGATGACAATGCGATTGTCGCCTTGGAAGTAATAAGGTGGGACAACGAGATTGATAGGGGCTGGGACGCCTTTAAATACGCGACCAGCCAAATCAAATTTAGAACCGTGGCAAGGGCAGAAGAAACCACCTTTCCAGTCAGCACCCAAATCTTCAGGAGCAAGTTCAGGACGGTATGTTGGAGAGCAACCTAAATGCGTACAAATACCAACAAGAACCATTAATTCTTCACGAATCGAACGACCTTCATTAATACAATATTCAGGTTGTTGCTCTGTTACGGAACTTGAAGGATCACGAAGGCTATCATCTTGGCTGCTAAGGTTTTCTAATACTTCAGGAGAACGACGGTAAACCCAAACAGGTTTTCCACGCCATTCGATTGTCATCAACTGACCAATTTCAAGTTTACTGATATCTACTTCAACGGGAGCGCCAGCGGCTTGCGCTTTTGCGCTTGGCAACATAGACGATACGAACGGTACGGCAACAGCAGTTGCACCAGCACCACCGACTACAACACTCGCTGCAGTGGTTAGGAATCGTCGTTTACTGTTATCAACAGTGTTAGACATTAGAAGGGGTCTCCCGGCGGTAAAATTAAAAAATTCTTAAATCATGCGAGTCAGTATTACTGACGAACATAAAAACTTAATAATTTTATCATATACAGCGAGGTTTGGATCAAAAAAGCCCGCATAATATGCGGGCTCTCTATGTTGAACAATAATCGTATAGATTATTTCAATGCTTTTTTAGCTTTTTTTACTAAACGTTTTAAAGCACCTTTAGGTTTTGTAGCTTCGATATCATCTAGGTTTGTAGGAGTACCTACGATGATAACGCCACCCATACCTGCACCCCAATGAGGGTCACATTTGTAAAGATATACACCTTCAACTGTTAAAGGTTCTGTTGTCATGTTGTCACCCATGGCTGAAGTCCAACCTTCAGCACCTGTTGGAATGTATTGTGATGTACTTTGATCTTTATTTGTAAAAATTGTGTTTGAAATGTGACCGTTCATATTTTCAAATGAAACGGTATCACCGGGTGCAATTTTGATAACCATTGGTTTGAATGCTGTAACTGCTGCTGTAATTACGTGGTTTTCAGCCATAACCGCTGATGATAATAGAACTGATGCACCTAATACTGCACCAATAAGTGATTTAGCGTATTTCATTATATTGCCTCTATAAAATTAAGTCATTTGCCCTAGTCGCAGTTGTAGCTTGTCATACTGAAGCTGAACTGAAGCTGAACAGATTTTGTGTATCTTTGCACACTTCTGAATAACGGTTATGTCCGTGTTCGGGGAGCTATATTACCTTGGTATAAGGGTAAAAGTCCAAAAACAAGCCTAAAACCGTGTCAAATCACTTAAAAACAGTTTGATCAAGGGCTTCTTTTGCCCCCTTTAATGTAAACTGAGTTTGACCTTTGGTACCATCAAGTAAGGTGTATTTGAAAGTGATCTGTTTGCCAACTGAAAGTGCTTCAAGAGTTCCTAGGTGAGGTCGAGATTCTCCTTGGAAGATAGGGCAAATAACCCGCTCAGGCAACCTTTCTGTAACGATATGATTCACGCTAAAATCTTTCTCGGTGGAGATAGTCTCTGAATCACTGACAACGATGGCATTGATTCCCTCATCTTCAGGAACAATAGTGGCAACAAAACCGCGGATCATTTGCACAGGTTTTTCATCATCTATTTGAAAAAGTGGCAGTTCATTTTGTGACAGTTCATCGAAACCATAATCGGATAAGCTGAAGTCCATCCAAACAACACCTTTATCAGATTTAAAAATGGCGAGTTCAAAACCATCCTCATTTCTGATCATGGCTGAACTTGACTCAGTATTTGTAGCTGAGTGAGTAAATGTTTCAACTTCCCAGTCAGCATATGAAAATGATGATAGTAGGGCAGTAGTAATGAAAACGAGTACTTTATACATGGATTGAACCTTCAGATTGTTGCAATGCCCACATGGCAGCATAATGCCCATTTTGACCGAGTAACTGTTTATGAGTTCCGCGCTCAATAATTCTACCGTGGTCTAATACAAGAATAGTATCAGCATCGACTATTGTTGATAAGCGATGAGCAATAACTAAAGTTGTTTTATTTTTACTGATCGTCTGTAGCTCTTTATTTATGGCTTTTTCGGAATGGCTATCTAAAGCTGAAGTTGCTTCATCAAATATTAGAATATTAGGATTCTTTAATAAAGTGCGGGCGATGGCGACCCGCTGCTTCTCCCCCCCCGATAATTTTAAGCCACGTTCGCCCACTAAAGTATCGTAGCCATCAGGTAGCCTTTGAATAAACTCATGGAGATGTGCTTGTTTTGCAGCTTCGATTACTGCTGCTTTATTAGCATGTGGATTGCCGTACAATATATTGTGATAGATCGTGTTGTTAAACAGAACCGTATCTTGTGGAACGACACCAATTTCTTGCCTTAGACTATGTTGCTGAACATCATGAATACTAATGCCATCAATAGAGATTGTTCCTGCTTGAAGATCGTAAAAACGGAATAATAAGCGAACCAGAGTTGATTTTCCTGAGCCACTTGCCCCAACAACGGCAAACTTTTTACCCGCTTCAACTGTAAAGTCAATATCATGCAATATCTTTCGGTTAGCATCATACTGAAAATCAACATGATTAAAACGAATCTCACCTTGATTTACGGTTAGTGGCATAGCATCAGGCATGTCCATAGTTTCTTGAGATTGTTCAAGTAGATTAAACATGCGCTCCATATCAGCAAGCGAGTGTCTAATTTCACGATAAACAAAACCAAGAAAGCCAAGAGGTAAGTATAGTTGTAGTAAAAAGGCATTAATTAAAACAAGATCACCTAATGTGAGCTCACCATCAACGACACCTTGCCCAGCGAGCAACATTAATATCGTTAACCCTGTTGCGATAATCGCACCTTGACCTATATTAAGTAGAGAAAGTGAGGTCTGATTTTTGATCGCTGATGTTTCCCATGTCGCTAGTGTTTCATCATAGCGATTTAACTCATACTGCTCATTATTAAAGTATTTAACGGTTTCATAATTTAATAAACTATCAATTGCTTGGTTATTCGCCTTTGAGTCCATATCATTCATGGCACGACGAAAACGCATACGCCATTCAGTAATAATCAGTGTGTAAACTATATATAAGAGGATGGTACTTGTTGTGATTATGGCAAAGATATTGTCGTATTGAGACAGCAAAATCACGGTGACCAAAGCAATTTCCACCAGTGTTGGCAGAATATTAAAAATCATAAAGTTTAAGAGGAAGCTAATGCCCCGAGACCCACGTTCGATATCACGTGAAATACCACCTGTTTGACGTTGCAAATGAAAGCGTAGTGATAAATTGTGTAAGTGCTTAAAAATGGCGCCCGCAATTCGACGGACGGAATTAAAAATAACTTTGGCAAAGATAGCGTCACGTAATTCGCTGAATAAACTGCTTGCTAAGCGCAATAAACCATATGTAATTAACATTGCGACAGGTAAATAGATAATGTCTTGTTGTTGTGGATCGAGCGCATCTACTGCACCTTTTAGCGCAAGAGGGATACCAACATTCGCTATTTTTGCGAGTGTTAATAAGCCTAAAGCGAAGAGTACTCGGCCTTTAAACTTCCATATATAGGGCAGAAGAGTGTGAATTGCTTTCCAGTCGTGATGATCTTTCATTCGCAGAGTTTAGCTGATTATGACGGCTCTAGGAAAAGTCAAAAAGCCGAAAAGGTCATTTTTAGGTATAATCACGCGGTTATGAATTATTTAGAGTGCGCGATCATTAGAAATTGTGGCTTGATTAAGATAGAGAGAAAAAGAAACAATGCCTTTATATGAATATCGTTGTGATGCTTGTGAGCATGAATTTGAAGCATTACAAAAAATGAGTGATGAGCCATTGGTTCACTGCCCTGCATGTGATGAAGCAACATTGAGAAAATTAGTTTCTGCTGTCGGTTTTCGTTTGAAAGGTGATGGTTGGTATGAAACTGACTTCAAAAGTGGAAGTAAACGAAATATTGCAGACAGTGATAATGATTCATCCGGGAAAAAATCTAAAACCGCGGGAAGCGGTAGCAGCTGAGGCTGTCATTGAGGTTGAGCTTTAAATGAAAAAATATCTTATTGCGGGATTATTAGTGTGGATGCCACTAGGCATTACATTTCTTGTAGTGCGTGCAATTGTAGGTTTTTTGGATCGAACACTGTTGCTACTACCTCAGGCATATCAGCCTGATATCTTGCTTGGAATTCATATTCCAGGTCTAGGTGTTGTTTTAGCAGTAGTCTTAGTTTTAGCGACAGGGATGGTGGTTGCCAACTTCCTTGGTAAGCGAATTGTTGCTGCATGGGAAAGCTTATTATCAAGAATTCCACTTGTGCGCACTTTATATGCAGGCATAAAACAAATTATGGAAGCTGTACTAGCGACAGATGCAAAGTCGTTTAGTAAGGTATTACTGTTGGAATATCCCCGTAAAGGTGTGTGGAGTTTTGCTTTTATGACCTCAGATAGTCTGGGTGAAGTTCAAGATAAAACAGATGAAAAAGTGATTAGTGTTTTTATACCGACAACACCTAATCCAACATCAGGTTTTGTATTAATGGTACCTGCTACTGATGTGACAGAGTTGGAAATGTCAGTGGAAGATGGCTTGAAAATGATTATCTCAATGGGGGTTGTTGTACCACCTTGGGGAAAAGATAAACTGATTGCCAAGAGTACGGCAAACAAGGAATAACATAGGGTTGCATAAAACTATGCAACATATATTTTTAGCAAAATTTAGGAAAGGCTTAATTATGCGTAGCCATTATTGCGGCGATGTTAACGAAACATTAGATGGACAAACTGTAACTGTTGCGGGGTGGATGCACCGCCGCCGTGATCATGGTGGTGTGATCTTTATTGATCTACGTGATCGTGAAGGTTTAGTTCAAATCGTATGTAATCCTGAAGATGCTGAAAGCTTTGCTATTGCAGAACGCGTTCGTAGTGAATATGTTTTGCAAATTGAAGGTGAAGTACGTTTACGCCCTGAGGGCAGTGACAATGCTGGTTTAAGCAGTGGTAAAATTGAAATCGTTGCTAAACGTGTTGAGATCCTGAATAGCTCTGAAACACCACCATTTCCATTAACAGGGCAAGTTGAAGTGAGCGAAGATGTTCGCCTGCGTCATCGTTATATTGATTTACGTCGTCCTGAAATGCAGCAAAAAATGCGTTTCCGTTCAAAAATCACGACTCAATTACGTCGATATTTAGATGACAATGGTTTTCTTGATATTGAAACACCGATTTTGACTAAAGCGACACCAGAAGGTGCGCGTGATTATTTAGTGCCAAGTCGAACGCATGCCGGCGATTTTTTTGCTTTACCTCAATCACCACAATTGTTTAAACAATTGTTGATGGTGTCAGGTATGGATCGTTATTACCAAATCGTTCGCTGTTTCCGTGATGAAGATTTGCGTGCTGATCGTCAACCAGAATTTACCCAAGTTGATATTGAAACTTCTTTTGTTGAAGAAGAAGACTTGATGACTATGATGGAAGAAATGATTCGCAGTTTGTTTGCCAACGTTTTAGAGCAACCATTACCAAACCCATTCCCTCGCATGACGTATGCAGAAGCAATGGCTCGTTTTGGTAGTGATAAACCTGATTTGCGTATTGACCTTGAACTAGTTGAAATTAGTGACTTAATGAAAAAGGTTGATTTCAAAGTATTCTCAGGCCCTGCAAATGATGAAAAAGGTCGTGTTGCAGCTTTACGAGTACCAGGCGGTGCTAGTTTAAGCCGTAAGAAAATTGATGATTACACTAAATATGTAAGCATCTACGGTGCAAAAGGTCTTGCTTATATTAAAGTGAACGATCTTGATGCGGGCCGTGAAGGTTTGCAATCTCCAATTCTAAAATTCATCCCTGATGACGTTGTTGATGCGATCATGAAACGTACCGAAGTACAAACTGGAGACTTAGTTTTCTTCGGTGCTGACAGTGCCAATATTGTTAATGAAGCACTAGGTGCATTACGCGTTAAAGTGGGTCATGATTTAGACATTGTTAAACATGGTTGGCAGCCATTATGGGTTGTCGCTTTCCCAATGTTTGAGTGGGATGAGAAGTCTGATCGTTGGACAGCATTACATCACCCATTTACGGCACCACGTGAATCTGACCTTGGTTTATTAGAAACAGATCCAGGAAAATGTCTATCTCGAGCTTACGATATGGTCTTGAATGGTACAGAGTTAGGCGGTGGTTCTATGCGTATTCATCAAGCCGATGTTCAAAGTAAAGTATTCGAATTATTAGGTATTTCTAAAGAAGAAGCAGATGATAAATTTGGCTTCTTATTAGAGGCATTGAAGTTTGGTTGTCCTCCTCATGGTGGTTTAGCATTTGGTTTAGACCGTCTAGCGATGTTGATGACAGGTTCTGCATCTATTCGTGATGTAATGGCCTTCCCTAAAACACAATCGGCAAGCTGTTTGTTAACAAGCGCACCAAGTTCGGTTAGTGAACCACAATTGAAAGAACTTAATATTCGCTTACGTAAAGCACCTGTTATTGCAGAAAGCAGTTCAGAGTAAAACTAAGATAGACATCATTTAACGGCAGATTGGAGATTTAAGATGAGTGAAACAACATCATGTGCACAGCAGCGTTATGACGTTCATTTCTCTGATCTGCCGTTAAGTTGTCCGATGCCCAATACAAGTCAATGGGATGCCCATCCAAAAGTCTATTTAGATATTGAGACTAAAGGACAGGTTGCTTGCCCTTATTGTGGTGCTGTTTATGTTTTGGCTGATAAAGCCTAAGAGTGACTACACCTGTTCATGTTGCTGTAGCTGTTATCAAAAATGCTGAGAAGCAAGTTTTACTTGCACTTCGGCAGGCTCATCAGCATCAAGGAGGCTTATGGGAGTTTCCTGGTGGTAAGGTTGAGCTAGATGAATCTGTATTTGATGCTTTGGTTCGTGAAACTAAAGAAGAGTTAGCAGTGACTATTTTAGCTGCAAGGCCATTGATAAAACTATCCCATGAGTATAGTGATAAATCTGTATTGTTAGATGTTTGGTGTGTTGATGCGTTTTCTGGAACGCCTCATGGACGAGAAGGTCAGAGCCTACGATGGTGCGATATCACCGATTTAATTGATGATGATTTTCCTGCTGCAAATGTAGGCATTATCAAAGCCCTAAGACAAGAGTAAGTGAGATGAGTTTAGCTGAAACAATTCCCCAACAATTACAAGCTGGTATCGATAAGCTGATTGATGATGTCGTGCCAAGCCCATGGCTTACTGAAGTTGAAAAAGACGATTATATTGTCAAAATAAAAGCATTATTAAAAGAAAAAGATGCTGTACTTATTGCCCACTATTATGTTGATGATGAATTACAATCTTTAGCTGAACAAACGGGTGGTTATGTTTCGGATTCTCTAGATATGGCTAACTTTGGCGCTCAACATAGCGCAAGTACATTAGTCATAGCAGGTGTACGATTTATGGGGGAGACCTCTAAAATTCTTAGTCCTGAAAAGACGGTTATTATGCCGACATTGGATGCAGAATGTTCACTTGATTTGGGTTGTCCAATTGATGAATTTAGTCAGTTTTGTGATCAATACCCTGAGCGTGAAGTAGTGGTCTATGCCAATACTAGTGTGGAAGTTAAAGCACGTGCTGATTGGATTGTGACATCAAGTAATGCGATACAAATTGTTGAACACTTGATGGCAGAAGGCAAAAATATTGTTTGGGGGCCAGACCGTCATTTAGGGCAATATATTAAGAACAAGACGGGTGCCGATATGATTATGTGGCAGGGTAACTGTGTTGTTCATGATGAGTTTAAGCTTTTTGAGCTTGAACAGTTAATGGATAAATATCCTAATGCAGACGTATTGGTGCATCCTGAGTCTCCAGAGTCAGTGATTGAAAAAGCAGACTTTGTCGGCTCCACAAAGCAGATTATTGCAGCAGGGAAGAAATCAAAAGCTGATACGTTAATTATCGCAACGGATCATGGCCTATTTTATAAAATGAGCCAAGAAGTGCCTGATAAACGTCTTATTCCTGCACCAACGGGTGGTAAAAGTGCAACATGTAAGAGTTGTGCTCATTGTCCGTGGATGGCCATGAACACCTTGGTGAACCTATATGAAGCTTTGCGTGATGAAACCAATATGATTGAAGTAGATGAAGCTGTACGCCAAAAAGCACTAATACCTTTGGATAGAATGATTTCATTTTCTCAGCAGCAAGGTATTTTAACCGCAGGTGATGCTTAGCCTAGTGATAGTCTGAAGGATTATATTCATCGATATTTAAAGATTCAGTATTTTCAGGATCTCCTGCAATACGATGACCTTCACTTGCCCACTCGCCTAAATCAATTAACTTACAGCGCTCACTACAAAATGGTTTCCATTGTTGCTCATCTTGCCATGGAACCTTTTTTTCACACTGTGGGCAGTGGACAGTTTTAACCATTACTTATCACCTACATGGCACAACAGCTCAGTGAGAAGGCTACATCTTCACTGACTTGTTGGGCCCGCTGATTAATATCAAATTGCATAAAGCGGACCGTAAAACGGTGTTTACCACCACTGATCTCTGGGAAGTAGGTCGCGTCAGCAGGTATTTTGACTCGGATAAGCTGAGTAGCTTGATTGTTCTCAAAACTATGTTGATAAAAACCTGACTCTGCAGCTGCATCTGAAAACCCGATGCTGCTCCGAATAAGTCTTAAGGTCATATCAATCGCTGCTCGTGCATGAGAAAATTGTTTGAACCATTCTAAAAGCTGTTGTCTTTGCTCTTCATTTGAGGTGTGTTCAAGCCAATAGTGATAAGCGGGAACATCAAAATCGCAGGTTCCACCAGGAATACTTGAGCGTTGGCGAATACTATAGAGAAAATCATTCTCTCGTAGGTTTTGGCCAATGGCAGATTTTTTCAAATGCAGTGAGTCAATAATTTGGTCTAACTCAGTCAATAGCGCATCAAGTGCTTGCTTATCAACACCCGGGCTATTTTCTAATGAAGACAATGCGGCAACAAGTCGTTCTAATTCTTTAATGATTTCTTGCTTTAAATCACTGCGATCAAAAACAGATAAGATACTCAGTAATCCATTGATAGCATCACGGCTTTGAATCTCAGTTTTACTCTCTAAGGCGCTATCAACATTCTTAAATAAGAATTCAAGGCGTAGAAAGGTGCGTATACGCTCATTGAGCGGTTGTTCGTAAATAATGGTTTCAGACACAGTCAATTTGAATTAATTTAACTTAAAGGAGCTATTGTCCATGACTATCAGACCGCTGGCAACTACTAGTTGTTGAGTTGGCTATTGTTAGATATTTTTGATGCAAATCAAAGATAAGGTTAGCAACAGCGTCGGGTGATTTATTGTTATCAATGACGTCATCTGCAACGGCGAGTCTTTGTTGCTGGCTACATTGATTAGTAATAATTAATTGGGCATCTTCGACAGAGATTTTATCTCGCTGACATAAGCGTTCAAGTTGTTTTTCAGGTGAAATATCAATAACTAATATACGTTCAACCGAGTCTTGTAGATTGCTTTCGATAAGAAGAGGTATATCAAGGATACAATAGGCGGTGTCTAATGCATCACTTTGTCGCTGTAATTCTAGGCTTATTTTCGGGTGAAGAATCTTTTCTAACTGTATTTTTGCATCAGGATTGGAAAAAATTAGTTGGCGAAGAAAAGAGCGATTGAGATACCCATCTTGTTGAACGATTTCTGAACCAAATTTTTGTACAACTTGTTGAAAAGCGGGCTGGTCGGGCTCAACGATCTGTCTAGCAATAATATCGGCATCGATAATAGGAATGTCATAACTTGAAAACAGTTGGCAGATGGTCGATTTTCCACTAGCAATACCACCTGTCAGACCTATCTTTAGCATCACAGAGAATTAGCTAAGCACTTATCCAGCTTAGGTAAGCAGTATTGATATCATTACCCCAAACAAGGGCTATCCAACCTGCTGCAGCTAAATAAGGTCCAAATGGAATGGGAATGTCACGTTGATGCTGGCGTAAGACAATCAGGCTAATACCGATGAAGGCGCCGACTAAGGAAGAAAGTAAGATGATTGATGGTAATAAAGCCCAACCTAACCAAGCCCCCAGTGCTGCAAGGAGCTTGAAATCCCCATATCCCATACCTTCCTTACCGGTGACAAGTTTAAAGGCATGGAATACTAACCACAGCGATAAATAGCCAGCTAATGCACCAACAACACTTGAATGTAGATCGGTATAGATCGCAGAAAGGTTGAAGGTAATACCTAACCAGAGTAATGGCAAAGTAATGCTATCAGGTAGTAATTGATGATCAACATCAATAAAGCTAAGGGCAATTAATGACCATGTTAAAAGCAATGCGCCTAAGCAGGCCCAGTCAAAGCCAAACTGCCAAGCAATAATGCCCGAAAGTAGTCCTGTGAATGCTTCAATTAGGGGATAGCGAAGTGATATGCCTGTTTTGCATTGTGAGCATTTCCCACCCAGTATGAGAT
>Ga0209495_1001288_pt1 | contig 17679 bp, 20 predicted proteins | sample EN1Hudsemesocosm_FD_184629 | JGI IMG/M metagenome (GOLD analysis project Ga0209495, IMG submission 184629) | Methane-oxidizing microbial communities from mesocosms in the Hudson Canyon - EN1E Hudson Canyon (SPAdes) (version 2) | ecosystem: Environmental > Aquatic > Marine > Cold seeps | place... | reverse complement strand
GATACTTATTTGCGAACCTTATTAATTCATGGCGGGCGGTCTGTCGTCAGGGTCGCACACAAGCATCAAGATAAACGAAATCAATGGATAGGAGAGATCAAGCAAAGGCGGGGAGAAAATATTTCTATATGTGGCTGTTGCCAATAAAAATGCAAGGATTGCTTGGGCTTTATTAACCAAAAAAGAAGACTATTGCGTCATAGGAGCCTAGAGTGAAAAGAGCTTATTTAAACCACTCAATAGAGGCTTCGCCCCTAGCCGCTAAGCTTACCCCATCCTCGCCGGAAGGCAGGTGCCTGAAAAATCAAAAGAGATCGACGAACAGAAATAGAATAAATTAAAGTTTACAACGAATTGCGTGGATAAAATTTAAGTGATGGCATAAAAGATAACATCTACATTCCAACGAACCTGGCGGTGTCACGGGCTCATTTGAAGCCGAAGACCTGATGAGGTGGGAATGTGCGGATTCCATCAGGGCCAGAGATTAATAAAAATCTTATCTAAAGGCCGGATATATGGAAGCAATATTTCTTTATGTTACGAACAAATTTTACTTGCAATACGGGGCGGACCATATATGACACATTATTTTTTTTGATAAGCTTCAGACATTTTTATGACTAGTGGGGTTAATGCAGAAGTCGATATCAAGTTAGCTGACCTCATAGTTTTCTTAATAAACCTCATCATGAGTGCCTATATCAATCGGGATAATCTCTTTTTCATTAAAAATAAAATCAATCACAATACGATATTTCATATTAATTGAAACACTATGATAATCATTTAATTTACCTTGGAGCTTGTGCAATCGGAGCGAGGGGTGAAAAGGATCTAGTTCAAGCAGTTCGATGGTTTTTACATATCTTTCTAGAGCATCAGGGTGCTTTCTAATAAACTTTTTTAGCTTCTTAAAATACTCATCTGACCGAATGATTTTATAATGCATCCATCAGCTCTTTTGCATGTTCTTCGGCAGTTTGCACTTTATAGCGGCCGTCCTTGATATCTTGCATCACCTTCATGTGTGCCAAGTCGAGTTCATTCTGCCTAAAATCATTGTAGCGTTCGATATCCAAAACGACATACTTATTTTTACCACGTACATTAATAACGAGTTCATCTGCTTTTTGGAGCATTTTTCCAAATAGCGCAACACCCTTTGTCTTAACCTCATTAGCAGTAATAATCATATTAGCATCCTAAATAGTACTTTAAAAAGTATTTTATCACGGCGAGTATTTCAAAGGAAGGTGACACGGTGAATTACTTAAGACCTGCCCCGCGACCTTCAATTTATCCAAATAATTCTGAATGCGTACCAAGCCTGTACAATAATAAATGCTCATCGGTAACGTTATATAGTAAAACAAGATCATTTAGCACATGACAATCTCGTTTAGGTGGATTCTCTCCACTTAAGCTATGATCTAAAAACTTACGTGCTAATGTGCCATTTTCTATAAGAACAGGAACAACTTCTTCACTAAGTATTTTTAAGCCTTTACACCGTACTGAGTTTTTCTTTACTCGTTTAATATCTTTTTTGAATTGGCTAGAAGGCTTAATCGTTCGCATTTAATAATTCATCAAAAGAGCCAAAAGTCTCGAGTTTGCCTACATCATTATCAATTTCAGAAAATGCAGCTAATGTTTTAGCATTTGGAGTACGTAATTCTAAAGGAAACTCTTGTCTATTAACAATTTGCTTATAAAGCATTCTAATAGCTTCTGACGGTGTTATACCAACAGAACTTAATATAGATTCAGCTTCACTTTTTAAATGTTCATCCATTCTTGCTCTGGCAAAAACACTCATTTCAATCCCCTTATATTAAATCACACACCAAATGTAGCACAAAAGAACTACGGAAATCAATTTACTTGCTTGAGTCAAACTAAATTCATATTTTGAATGGTTACTGGTATACCCATCACACCTGAAGATGCAGTTTTTTTCAACCGTCATCCCCGCATGCTTTTAGCGGGGACCTACTTAAAACACTAGACTCCCGCCAAAAGCATGCCGGAGTGACGGGAAATAAATTTTCTGCACCTTCATGTAGTTTGGGTATATACAGCATGATCACCAACATCAATAAGAACTAACCGAGCATCATCCATCAACTTTAAAGAGATCAAGGGGGCAGCCAGTAATGCCGCTACCAGTCACATGTTAAGCTATTGAATTATAATGATTAGAACTAATTCTTTTCCTGTATTCTAAAAATATTGTTACATCAAAAACAATGACTTGAACGATTGAGTTATATTTTTATGATGCAATTTTTAACAAATGATCTTCGTAAGCCTTTGTTTATTGTTACGGTATACATTTTAAATTAAACATATAAATTCATAACTGATTGATTTATTAGGTATTTAAAATGACTGGTAGCGGCATTAGGGGCAGCCAGCTTGATCTTAATACCTTTGTGCATATATTAATTTCTTATTATTTAATTGATGAATTAAATTTACCCTAACCCAAATTATATTGATGATTTTTAATCTTCTCATATATTTTTATCAAAATATCTTTCTGAGAAAATATATTATTGATAGCGACTACCATCTCTGCTGCTTCATCATCATACTGATGAGAAATATCATTGCTATAATCCCTTAATATTTTCCATTCCTGAACGCTATCTAAGATACCAACTTTCTCAAGTCTATTTAAGATATCTATAAACGTTAATTTATTTATATCTTCAACAAAATCACTTAGTATCAGTCTAAATAATTTTTCACCTATCGTATCTTGTAATTTTGAAAATCTAAAAAGATATTGATCTATATTTTTTACCTCATCATCGCTCAAACTTTTATATCTACTCGCTGAGACAGGGAATATATGTTTTAAATTACCATAAGACTCTATTATTCGTTTTACATGCTTGTCACATTCATGAAAATATTTTTCTATTTTCTTGTCATTACTATTCAATTTTACCCCTTGCGATAACGCAACTTTTTCTATACTTCTCTCTTTATCAATGGATACAATGACATCAATCTTTTGTTCACCAATAAGCTCATACAGTTTTAAACGAAATTTACTTTTTTTATCTATTGTATTTTCACTATCTAAGCTATGCTTTAGGTCAATATATAGATCTATATCACCACCTCTTTGACTATCGTCAATACGGCTACCGAAAAGATATATATCTCCCTCTTTAAATACTTCTTTAAAAGTATCTTTTATCGCTTTTTTTTCGTACTTTGTTAATCGCATTCACCTATCCATTAATCAAGGAGCAGCCAGCTTGATATTTATAGTGTTCACTTTTCCTATCTCCACCATGCGCAGCAAGTCTTGTCGTTCTTGAAATTATTTTTTCTATTTCTAAATGAAATGCATCAGAACCATAGACCTCACCGCGCATCGTTGCATCTGTGATTTGTTGCTCTTGCTTCTTGCTAGTGCTCAGTGTCTCGAATATTTTTTGATAATTTTTAGCACGTAGCTCAGCACTTTCACCTAACTCTTGGTAAAGCTTATGCTCTGTAATTAAACTACTTTCTGCACCTAATGCATTATGCCCATAACTTGACCAAGGATACTCGGCAATGTTTTTAACAATACCTGCCTTAACAGGGTTCATTTCAATATAACGATAAAGCGTAAAAAGATAATGCTCACTATCAACTAAACATGATTTGAATCGACCTTCCCAGATAGTCCCTGCTCACTTCTATTACAGACTCATTTCTCTATTGGAAAATACTGCTCTCGAGCCGCACCCTACAAACCAACTCACAAGCCTGCTTGCAACATAACTTGCTCAATCGCTTTACACGTTTGACTAATTTCTAGATCCGTTAACGTTGGATGCACCAAAAACATTAACGATGTTTCACCTAGTTCTTTTGCATTAGGCAAGCGTTCTACAGGTCTAAAATTTGTATTATCAAAAGCTTTTTCTAAATAAACCTCAGAACACGAACCAGAAAAACAAGGCACACCCAAGCTATTAATTTCAGCCATAACCTTGTCTCGATTCCAGCCTTCTTTTAATTGCGAAGGGTCGACGAACACATAACACTTATACGCAGCATGATCTATGTAACTAGGGATTGCAGGAACATATAACCCCAAGAATTTACTTGCTGACTCCCAAACTCTATTCGAATTTGTAATACGTTTTGAAGTCCAGTCTTCCATTCGCTTTAATTGAATTCGACCAATCACCGCCTGCATCTCTGTCATACGCCAATTAGTACCAAAGGAGTCATGCAGCCATCTAAATCCTGGAGCATGTTCACGCTCATACACTGCTTCCCATGATTTACCATGATCTTTATACGACCACATCTTTGACCACAAAGCACGATCATTAGTCGTTACCATGCCGCCTTCGCCACCCGTAGTCATAATTTTGTCCTGACAGAATGACCACGTCCCTACATGCCCAATCGAACCTACAGAACGACCTTTATATTTTGCACCATGCGCCTGTGCACAATCTTCAATCACAAACAAACCAAACTCATCTGCCAATGTCATCATCCCATCCATCTCACAAGGCCATCCTGCCAAGTGTACGCATATAATTGCCTTAGTTTTTGGTGTAATTACAGCACGCACCGATTCAGGCGTAATATTCTGTGAATCTGCTGATACATCTGCGAACACCGGCACAGCCCCCGAGTTAACAATAGATGATACCGACGCAATAAAGGTTCGCGAAGTAACAATCACCTCATCCCCCACACCTATCTCAAGCGCTTTTAGTGCTGCATCCAGTGCCAAAGTACCATTAGCTAAAGCAACGGCATATTCTGTATCAGCAAATGCTGCAAACTCTTTCTCAAATTCACGACCTTCTTGACCTGTCCAGTAATTAACTTTATTAGAAAGCAGCACATCATGCACTGCACTAGCTTCTTCTTCAGTAAATGAAGGCCACGGTGAAACATCAGTCTTTAACATTTAAATTCCATAATTATTTTTTAACTTTAGCTGGCATGCCAATAGCAACCACATTACTCGGCAAGTTTGATACAACTACCGCGCCTGCGCCCACAGTCACTCTTTCACCGATTAAAAGACCTTGCTTAATAACAGCACCTATACCGACCCAACTTTTATTACCAATGCTAACAGCACCAGCCAAATTTGCACCTGGACTAATATGAACCCCAGCACCCAGAATACAATCATGATCAATCGTTGCGCCAGTATTGATAATGTTTGCCAGTCCAATAGATGCAAATGGATTAATAACAGCTCCCGCCATTACCACCGAGCCCACACCTACTTGTGAATACGAACTTACGACTGCTGATGGATGAATAAGCGTAAGCAGATTCGCTTGCTTTGATTGAAGCATCAATGCTTTATCTAAACGGGTATCATTATTACCAATAGCAACAATACAGCTCTCAAAGTCAGAAAGCGATGCCAACAGGTCAGCCATTGTACCTTTTACCTGCCAAACCTCTAATGTTGAGATTTCAGGGAAAGCATCATCAAAAAAGGTAACATTCCAGCCTAATAATTCAGCAATCTCAGCAACCACCTTACCATGCCCACTAGCACCTAAAACAGCTAGCCGCTTCATGAATTATTTGAACCCAAAAACTTAGGCATAGTAACTTCACCTTCGGCCGAAATACCATCCTTCACCAACACCTTTCTAACTGTCAGCCACAATATTTTAATATCTAACCAAAATGATTGATTATCAACATACCAAACATCCAACTTAAATTTATCTTCCCAGCTAATCGCATTGCGACCATTCACTTGAGCCCAGCCAGTAATGCCTGGGCGAACATCGTGCCGACGAGCCTGCTCTTTTGAATATAAAGGAAAATACTCAACCAGCAACGGGCGCGGCCCCACCAAACTCATCTCGCCTTTTAAAACATTAAATATCTGTGGTAACTCATCTAAACTTGCACTTCGTATGAACTTACCAATTCCAAATAATCTTTGTTCATCTGGCAACAATTCACCCTGAGTATCTGTTTCATTTGTCATAGTACGAAACTTATATATACCAAATATAGTTCCATTCAATCCAGGTCTTTTTTGTCTAAAGAGTATCGGACTTCCCATTTTTAATAAAATTAGAATGCTTACTATTATGTAAATAGGTGCTAACAATATGATTAAAATTAATGATAATATTTTATCGAATAGTGATTTAAACATTTAGTATTTCTATGACTAACTTCTCTAGAACTTCTTCTCTGTCATACTCTTTTTCAGCGATAACTCTTGCATTGGTTGACATCTCATTCACTAATTCTTTATTACTTGAATAATAAATCATCTTTTCAGCAAAATCACTAGGATTTAAATGGTCAGTATAGACCCCAATATTATCACTTAATATTTTTTCTTTTAATGGGCCGCCAAAATTAAAGAAAAATGGTAATCCAGCAGCGATATAATCAAAAAATTTATTGGGAGATGCTGTAAAACGGTAAGACTCACTAGAGTCTCCAAATAATATTATTCCTGCATCAGCAGATGCATATATTTTATTTAATTCCTCAACTGGTACAGGATCAAAAATAGTTACATTTTTTAATCTATAATTCCTATGCAATTGAATTATGTTATTTTTCGCACTTCCGCTACCAATAATTGCAATATGAATATTGTTATTCCCAGTATCTTCTAATTTTTTGGCAGCTTCTATTAAATATTCAACTCCGTTAGCCACTCCAATTGCACCTGTAAATACATAAAGAGTACTTGATGAAATATTATTATTTAGCTTCCAACTATTACTTTTTTTTGTGCTAAATAGCTCCAAATTTGAACCAAATGGATATACTCTGATTTTATAATGAAACTTGCTATTTATTTTTTGTTTTATTCCTTCACTTATTGTTATAATTTTATCAGCATTTAAATATAGCTTATTTTCAAAATATTTGAGAATCTGATACAGAATTTTATTTTTTATATAACCCATTTCATAAGGAATATCTGGCCAGACATCTCTTACCTCAAATACAAACTTGGTATTTTTATTGAGCATTTTTTTGAAATATGCTGGTACCCCAATAGTTAGAGGTGTAGTCGATGCAAAAATCAAATCAACATTTTTTTCTTTTAAAGAAAATATAGTTGAATAAAACATAAACTTTAAAAACGAAAATATTCTTTTAAATTTTCCCATTGAACTATCATAATAATTTTTTATATACTTAACATCAATTCCGTCTATATTTTTAGTTTCAATAAAAGCCCAATCTTGATGCTTTGTGTTACTTGTAATAACAGTTACACTATGCCCATGTTCTACAAGTTTTTTAGCAACATAATAAGATCTAGCCCCTCCTGCTTCTTTGGGCGTTATAAAATATTGATGCAGATAAAGTATTTTCATTTAAAATGATTTTAATATTTCTACTATTTTAGATAAATCATCGCTAGTCAAATGATCACCAATAGGCAAACTTAAAAGTTCACTATCGCTACTATTTGCAAAGAAATTGTCACTTGCCTGACCTGTATAATCATAAGCTTTTAATTTAGGTAGCGATATAGGATAATGCACACCACTAGAAACCCCATTATCTTTTAAATATACTTGTAATTTATCTCTTTTTTTAGTTCTTATCACAAACAGATGGTAAACTTGTTTCGCCCAATCGTCTCTTTTAGGTAAAACTATTCCCTTAACATCTTTTAGATTTTCCAAGTAATAATCAGCTACTTTTATTCTAGCATCTGTCCATATATCAAGATGTTTGAGTTTTACAGATAGTATTGCAGCTTGTAGTCCATCTAGTCTGCTATTTCTACCCTCAAACTCATGATTATATTTTTCTATTCTTCCGTGATTCGCTATCATTTTAGATTTTTTAGCTAATTTTTCATCATTCGTAACTATTGCACCACCATCGCCATAAGCCCCAAGGTTTTTACCAGGGTAAAAACTAAATGTCCCTATATCTCCAATAGCTCCAACTTTTTTACCTTTATACTCTGCACCATGAGATTGAGCACAATCTTCTATCACTTTCAAATCATACTCTTTTGCTATGCTTAATATCTCATCCATATCGCATGGATGACCATAAAGATGAACAGCCATGATAGCTTTTGTATTTGAAGTAATTTTTGATTTTAGACTTGAAATTGATATAGTATAGTTATTTTCATCACAATCACAAAACACTACTCTATGCCCACTTCTAGTCACTGCTTCAGACGAAGCTATAAAGCTATTTGCAGGAACAATTATTTCACTCGCTTTTGGTAAATCTAGTGATTCTATAGCTATCTCTAAAGCATCAGTACCATTTCCGACACCTATGCAACATTTAGCTTCTTGATATATCGCAAACTCTTTTTCAAATTGAGCTACATATTTTCCACCTATAAAAGCCGTTTCACTTATTACACTTTTTATAGCTTCATCTATCTCTTCTTTTATATCACGGTATTGTTTTTTTAAATCTAAAAACTGTATCATTTATATGCTCCTTATTCTTTTAGCCGGATTACCGACATAAACTCCAGACTCTTTTATATCTTTTGTAACAACTGAACCTGCTCCAATTACAACATTGTCACAAATTTTTATAGGTAATATCGTAGAGTTTGATCCTATTGATACATTATTTCCTATACTTGTACTTTTCCAAATATTTTTATCTCCATTAGCTGGGCCGCCATTTGCAAATAAATCATTTATAAACATCACTCCATGAGCTATTACCGTATCGTTACCGATTGTAACTAGCTCGCAAATGAAACTATGAGATTGTACTTTACAATTTTTTCCAATAGTCACATCTTTTTGTATCTCCACAAATGGACCTATAAAAGTATTGTCTCCTATGTTGCAGCCATAAATATTCAGAGGTTCAATAACTTTGACATTAGTCCCAAAATTCACATCTTTTATTTGTGATTTATAGATAGTTGCTTTATTCAATGATTTGACCCAATTTACATTTAGTTGGCTTAAACCTTAAAAATACTTCTTTCCCTGTTTCAATAGATTCATAGATAGCAGTTACTAGCTCTAAACTTTTTCTACCAACTAGCCCATCCACTAGATGAGCCTTGTTATTCAAAATACTATCAACTACATGTTCATAATATGCTTGATGCCCAAAACCATATACATTTGGTGGGTTTACAGAGTATTTTTCCATAACGTCATCATCACCGTCTAGTTTATTTGAAAAACTCCAATGAAGCATTTTATTTACAGCAAAACCACCAATTTCTACAGTACCTTTTTCACCAAGAACTGATATAGAGCCCTCTAAGTCTTTTGGTCTTACGGCTGTGGTAGCTTCTATGATACCTAAAGCACCATTTTTAAATTTTAGAGTTACAATAGCAGTGTCCTCTGCTTCTATATCTACAAGTGCCGTTATACTCTTAGCAAATACACTTTCAACATCGCCCATCATCCACTCAAGTAAATCTACATGATGACTTGCTTGATTGGTTAGCACCCCGCCATCCATAGACCATTTTCCACGCCAATCAGCTTGATCATAATAGTTTTGATCACGACACCATCTAACTCTTATTGTACCAAGGACAAGCTTACCAAATCTATCTGCATCCATAGCTTCTCTAAGCTTTACCACAGGTACATTAAATCTATTTTGCTTTACTACAAATAATCTCGCATTATTTTTATCACATTCTTTTATCATGGCATCTGCATCATCAAGAGTAAGAGCCATAGGCTTCTCTACAACTATATGCTTACCGTATTTAGCAAGATTAATCACATGCCTTGCATGATAACCACTTTCAGAAAGAACTGACACTACATCAATATCTTCTTTTTCCATCATATTATCCATATCGGTATAATATGGAATATTAAATTTTTTACCTAAAGCTTTTGCTTTCTCTTCATCTATATCACAAACAGCTACCAATGAAGCATTTTTTATTTGATTAAGTCCCAATAATTCACCATGTCTCTTGGCTATTCTTCCACAACCTACCAATGCAAATTTAAGCATTTATCTTTCTCCTATTTTATATTATTATTTATGTACGCTTACGACACATTTTTAATTGATTTATTTGTTTTGAATACTAAGTCCACACCTATAAGCCATCTCCTTACACACAAGCATTGAGAACATTAAAAATCAACAGGTTACGAAATTATATTGTTTTTGTACAATTGTTTGGAGCCCTCTGTTTTACTGACTTTTCCTGTTTCGCTACTTTCCTATAAGTCATTGATTATTAGTGTTCAAAAAGTTATGTACGAGGAGATGCCTATAAGCCTGTCATCGCTCCATGACTTTTCACTACTCACAGAGCCAGCTTTAATACATTGAGGCCGCACCCCTAGAGTGGTTACAAGTTTCACTTCGTGAACGCCTTATACAACCTTAATAATTTTCGCTCTTCAATAGTCCAGTTATATTTTTCTTCTGCCGCTTTACGCCCATTTTTGCCCATCTGTTCAGATTGTTCTGGATGATCAATTAAATATTGAATCGCCTCACCAATGGCTTTAGGATCTAATGGATCAACACACACACCACACTCATTACCTTCAACAATTTCACGCCAAAGCGGGAAATCAGAAGCAATGGCTGGTATTCCCGCCGCCATGTATTCAAACATCTTCACAGGGAGCCCATCGATGTAATTCATGGCAGGATGCAAAGTCACAAGACCTACTTTTGATTTAGCTAACACAGTACCTACTTGCTCGCGGTTTAAAAAACCTAATTCATTCACTTTTGACCAAGCAGCATCATTTTTAACCTCTGCTTCAACCGATGCCTCACTAAACTTACCCGCCAAATTCAAACGAATGTCATCTGTATAAGCTAATGCTTGCACCACTTCTTCGATGCCACGAATTTTAGCAATACCACCGACATAAACCACTTCATTTTGTTTTTGCGACCAATCACTGGTATTTGCCAACTCTTCTAATATTGGGAAATTATTTACATCTACCGTATTTGGATTTATTGTTAAAAACTTATCACGAATAAAGGGTGTGGCGGTAATCACAGCATCAAACTTAGGGCAAACAAACTGCTCATATCTCTCAAACGCTTTTGATAAAGCCACTTTAGCGAGTGGCTTTAAATAAGGTTTACCCAATATCTGTTTTGGCAAATCCTCATGGGCATCAAAAATAACTTTTTTACCCCGTTTTTTTAGCTTTAAACCAACGGGCATTAATTCTGGATCATGTAAATGGTAAATATCGGCATCAAGCTCTAAAGCTTTTTCATAAACTCGCTTAACTGTTTTAGTCATACGAGACAAGCGCCCACCAGATTTCGCACCGACATCAATAATATTTACGTCATTTTTAACTTCATTTTCTAAACCATCAGCAACAACTAGGGAAACATCGTAGCCATTAGCGGCTAAAGATGAGCACATTTTGATGAAGATTCGTGTATCGTAGCGAGGGTGGGCAGAGGTTAGGTGGGCGATTTTATTATTTATCATTTAATCTCTCATTAAAACTATATTCCATATCAAAAGAAGTATCGGGATTGACATTAATTGATAACCTGAAAAAACATTATTAGTTCCCATAGTCACTAGTGACATAAGTGTCACAATAAACAAAGTTGCTCCTGGAACAAGGAACAAATTTTTGACTGCATATTTAAACAGCACAAAATAAAGACCACTAAAAATACAAAAGCCCATCAAACCATAACGTTGCATGATAAGCGCATACTCTGAATCGATTACTGTACTAAACACTCCTTTTGCAGGCCCCCAACCAAATATTGGAGATACTAAAAACCTCTCATAAGCTAGGCTAATATTTTCAAAGCGAACATTTAGACTATTATTTCCTCCATCCATTGCAAGTTGAAATCCGATTAAAACATAGTCTAAATCAATATAACTCGCCAAAATTGCTACACAAGAAAACAGACTAACTAACAATAAAATCTTATTATTGATTTTCGTTTCATAAAAAAATAAAAAGAAGAAGGATGCACTTAATGCTAATGCTAATAGAACCGTGCGACTTTGTGACTTCAACACAAAGAATACAAAAACAAAAAATACAATTAGATAAACATATTTCTTCTTATACAATGACTCAATCAATATATAAATTGCAAAAAAGGCAGCAATAAAGCCGCCTATATTAGGATCAGAACCCGTGAAGCTCAATCTTTTACCCGACAACAATCCCTTCAGATGAGTGCTATTTTCGGCAAGGTATATAGTTCCAATGCTATCGAACAATATTGAGACTTGAAATACTTGTACTAGCCCTATTAACAGAAAGACAACTGCTGACACATATAGCCCGCATTGTAAGCCTTTTGAAAAGCGTTCTTTTTTTATAAATGGAATTGCCATCATGTACGGCACATACTGTGCGTATTTAACAGATTCATTAATGTCTCTCAATGACACTGGTGAGAGAGATTTACTCCATGAAAGCAAAGATGTAATTAGCACCATTGCAGTCATAGAAAGCACTATTACTAAACTTTTATGTATAGTTGTTTTTGATACAGCCCACCCAGAAATAACTAACAAAAATATAACCGGTGAAATTAAGGTAGTCAAATAGGTACTCATTCCTCCCATAGAAACTGAAGGTACAACCAAAGATGACAAAAGGCCAATTATCACAAGAATTTCAATAACAGGATTTAACAGATATTTTTTTTCGTAAAACCTAGCATTACCAGACTTAGTAAAATAAATAGGTTTTTTATTCATTGGACATTCTCTCAGGTGTGAACTTAGCTAATTTTAAAAAACAAAACACTGAAACAATAAAAATAAAAATAAAACCTGTATCTACATACACTTGAAACTCTTGCAAGGTTGCAGATCCTGACAAAATAACCATAAATAACATATAAAAATACATCTTAAATCTAGGAAATGAAACCCATATCTTAGAGCTTATTTCAGTTTTTATTACAAAAAAACATAAGAATGCCACTGCTGAAGAAATAGCCGCACCATTTGCTCCATATTTAGGAATTAAAAGATAATTCCCTACCACATTCACAATCAAAGCCAATAATGCTGCAACGAGAGAAAATATTGTTTTTCGCTTTATACCAATACCAATACTCGTTGCTTCTGACAAAGTATATAAAAGTGGATAAGCTATGGCAGAAACTAATATGTACTGAACACCATCATATTTAGGAGGTAAAATGTAGACCACAAGCCAAGAAAGCATTCCAGCTAGCGACCAAATAATGATTACAGCTAATAAAGTATAATCAATCACTTTTTGGATTTGCTCTTGTTTAACCCCTTCTGCTACCCATTTATAAACTGTTGGCACCCATACTGTTGAAAAAATACTTTGAAAAATTAACGCAACACCGGAAAAACTCACTGCAACTGAATAAATACCTAATTCTTCAAAAGAGGACATTCCACGAAGGAAAAACCTATCTACTGCTGTCAATCCCCAGAAAGAAAGACCACCCGCAATTAGTGGTAACCCAAATTGAATCATGCTTTTAAGTCTTTCTTTATCAATTGTCGATCGAAATGCAGGAAACCAGCCTTTTCTTGTATTCCAGGTAAATACCAATAAAACAACAATTAATGAAGCGACATGAGCCTGCATTAAATTGTCAAAACTCGCTTGGAAAGCAAGTTTAATATATAAAGCAATTATAATTAAGAATATAAGCTTAGGCAGTACTTGACTCATGGAAAAAGCTAATCCTCGTTCCTCCATTCTCAATATCAAGCTTAAAAAGCGTGAAATGAACGCCACTAGAATTGCTACGAATAATAGTGAGGTCAAGTAATTTGAGTCTATTCCAAACAATAAATAAGACATGGACCAGGGTAGAAGAGACAGAACCAGCAAAACTACAGATAAAAATATAAGGCCAGGTAGTATAGTGCTTTTTAAAAGGCCAGCCTTATCTTCAACCTCGTGATACTCGCGAACATATGCTTGATCCAGCCCTAAACTAAATAACAATATACTAAATCGGATGGCAACTTGCATCATAGTTACACGGCCAACATCTTCAGCTGAAAAAAACCAAGTAATAATTGGCAGAGTAATAAAACCTAAAGCAGCAGTAGCAAATGGGCCGATCGAAAAATGAAATATTTTTTTATTGTTCATCTACTACCATCTTCAATCGCTATATTATAGGTCTTTATAATATTTGAAATTACTGACTTAGTATTATATTTTGTCTTTGGCATGTTACTTTTAGAGTTGTGAAATTCATTATTTTTAATTCTCTCAACAAGTAAAGAAATTGACTTATCAGAAAAATTTTTAAGCATGAACCCTTGATTTTCACAAAGATAATTCTCATACGAAGGTAGATTACTTAGAATAGGAAAGCTACCTAATAGAGCAGGTTCCACAACCCCACCACCTAAGCTATCACTCGTAGGAATGGAGAAATGGATAGTGCTTCTACTATAGATAGAATAGAGCTCACCCTCATTAAGTAGCCGATCCACATATATTATTTTCTTTCGATCAACATTACCTAAAAAAGATGTTTCATGTTCATTTGTCGCGAACCCTTTAAAAACTATTATTTTTTTCTCGATACCTGCATCTAACAGTGCATTAATAATTTTAGCCGATATATTAGGATTATATATCGGCCCCAGCCCTCTAGGGAAAACAATATAATCATCTCCAGTAATACCGAATTCTTGCTCTAAATCAGCAGCTATTGTATTAAAATTTTCGTTTTCAGGTTTCTGTAATGCGAATCCCCAGTAAAAAACGTCCACCTTATTTATTGCTTCTTTATATTGTCTTCCTGCTTCATCTGCCACATGAATTCCTGACGTATGCAGCCTTGTTGCTTTTTTAAGAACATATTTATTTATGTACTTATAGATAGCTTTTTTAAAGTATGCTCCTTGATATGGAGCAAGCATAACATCTGAACCCCATAAAGCGACTAGCAGTGGTTTTGATTGAAATGCACACATTAAACCATAGTGATTTAGAACATGGGCATGAACAATATCCGGCTCAAAATCTGTAACGATTGTATTTATTTTATAGAAGTTAAGATAATCAAAGAATGATTTTAACTCCCCTAAATCAATTACGCCTTCAACCCCTTTTGCGTTATGTGAAGCAATTTTCACCTCAATATTTTGCGTTTTAAGATGCCCCCAAAGTCTACGAACAATTGGCGAACTTATTGGTCCAATGATTAGTACTTTCATTAGATGTAGCCCCTGATTATTCCAAAAAATGCTCTTATCGCTATCCTCTTTTCACCAAAATTAGAGATTAAGTTTTTTAATAGTACTTTCATTTAATCTTTTCCAAACAAATCACGCGTGTAGACTTTGCTTTCTACATCACTAATATCATTTGATAGTCGGTTAGCCACAATGACATCTGAGTGTTGCTTAAATTCATTTAAATCAGTGATTACTTTTGAGTGAAAAAATTCGCTTTCCTCTAATGCGGGTTCGTAGATGACGACTTCTATGCCTTTGGCTTTGAGGCGCTTCATAATGCCTTGTATGGCAGAGGCTCGGAAATTGTCTGATCCTGCTTTCATTACAAGCCTGTAGATGCCTACAACTTTCGGGTTACGTTTGATAATTGAATCGGCGATGAAATCTTTACGGGTGGTGTTGGCATCGACGATTGCACCAATAATGTTATTGGGTACGTCTTGGTAATTTGCTCTGAGTTGTTTGGTATCTTTTGGTAAGCAGTAGCCGCCGTAGCCAAAGGATGGGTTATTATAATGGTCGCCAATTCGCGGATCTAAGCACACGCCTTTAATAATTTGCGTGCTATTTAGGCCGTGTACTTCTGCATAAGTGTCCAGTTCATTGAAGTAGGATACGCGCATGGCAAGGTAGGTATTGGAGAATAATTTGACGGCTTCTGCTTCTGTTGAGTCGGTATATAAGATGTCGATATCGGTTTTAATCGCGCCTTGTGCAAGTAAGCCTGCAAATTGCTTAGCTCGGTCTGACTTTTCGCCAATAATAATGCGTGATGGATAAAGGTTGTCGTGCAGGGCTTTGCCTTCTCGTAGAAATTCTGGTGAAAAGATGATATTTTCGCAGCCAATGCTTTGTTTTAGTTGTTCAGTATAGCCGACGGGCACGGTTGATTTGATGATGATGACCGCATGTGGGTTGATGGCTATTACATCTTTAATGACGGCTTCAACAGATTTGGTATTAAAATAGTTGTTGTCTGAATCGTAGTCGGTGGGTGTGGCGACCACGACAAAATCAGCACCGATATAGGCTTCTTGTTTATCTAGGGTGGCTTTAAGGTTGAGTGTTTTGTTCAGTAGGAAATCTTCTATTTCAACATCTGCAATCGGCGATTGTTTTTTGTTGATCATCGCTACTTTTTCAGCAATAACATCTAAGGCGATGACTTCATTGTGCTGCGCTAGTAATACGGCGTTTGAAAGCCCTACGTAACCTGTTCCTGCTATTGCTATTTTCATTTCATTCCACTCTATTATTATCAAGTTGTGATCAGCCAGCTTGATTTTTATTCTGTTCATTTTTCCCACCGAACAGAAAAATCAATGAGATAAACTTAATAGATAATCACTATTTATCTTTATCTCTACGCTACTACGCTACTACGCTACTTTGGAAATTTTAACTACATTTTTCTGTTATTCAACTACTTACGAACGAACAGGAAGCGGTATTGGGGTCAGCCTCGATTGAAAGTATATACATTATTTGCTTTCCCAAAAATCTTAAAATAGTCTATCAATCCACTGCGGCAATTAAGCGGCGGCCGGCTTAAGGTGCGCTGTAGTACTACACAAACTTTTCTTTTACTCATGGGCTTTTCTTTTTGATTGTATGCTTAAATTTTAATACGGCAAAATTAAGTTCTATCGTCGTTTCTGCTTCGCTGGTTTGTAAGTCATCATCTAATACCTCTGCGATTAGTTCACCACTACGTTGCATTAGACTTTTCTGGTCTTGTTTATTTTCTATGGTTGAAAGTTCATTAACAGTTCGCGGATTTTGGAAAAAGTTTCAATGATTGCAAAAGTGGCCCCTGTTGCTTGCTTACTTTTCAGGATTGTCGCTAGCATATACAAGCCTTTTTCAGTAAATACACTGGGAGTTGTTCTTGTTTTTGAAAATAATCTTCTGGAAATTTGTCGCTATTATTTTTTACTGCTTCATTGATTCTTTTGGTTTCTACTCCATAAACATGAGCAGCATCTTGGTCTATTATTACTTTTTGTTCTCTAAGCTCTATAATTAGATCCTTGATATTTTCAAATTTCACAACATTCATCACCTTCTCCTAAATTAACTCATCCGCACAATCTTATCTGCCCCCCTTCTACGCTTATATAAAATTCAAACCAACCAATCTTCAACAGCACATTGAGGCTTAAAGCCATCAACATGTTCTATTAAAATATCTCTTACTTCTTGGCACAAGTCACTGTCATTATGCGTTTCGATTTGTTGCAGAATATTCTCTAATTCTGACCACTCAATAACATTTTCTTCTGCACGCATGATTCTGCTGTGTTGCGTATCTGAAACATTATCACCGATAAGTAGTTCTTCGTATAGTTTCTCACCCGACCTCAGCCCTGTGTAGGTAATTTCAATATCACCTTCGGGGTTAGTCTCATCTTTTTCGATGAAGCCACTAAGGTGGATCATTCGTTTGGCTAAATCAACAATCCGAACGGGTTCGCCCATATCTAGTACAAAGACATCGCCAC
>Ga0209495_1001287_pt1 | contig 17683 bp, 15 predicted proteins | sample EN1Hudsemesocosm_FD_184629 | JGI IMG/M metagenome (GOLD analysis project Ga0209495, IMG submission 184629) | Methane-oxidizing microbial communities from mesocosms in the Hudson Canyon - EN1E Hudson Canyon (SPAdes) (version 2) | ecosystem: Environmental > Aquatic > Marine > Cold seeps | place... | reverse complement strand
GAGCCGGATATTAGATATTTGGTGATGTTAAATTGCTTACAAGATACGGAATCCGCGTTGTTTTTTAAATGCGCCCTCTTTTCTTAATTCCTTCTGCCCATAACCACAGCCAGAAGATCGGAAATAGTTTTGGCATCTTGGAATAACCGCGTTTTTTCAGTCGGCGTAAAGTATTGCCCTAGCCCCTTACTAAGCATCACCTCAAATTCTCCGGTAACAAGAAAATTGCCATCCATAATGGTGTTACTTACACTTAGATCTCTATACCCTAAAAGTGTTTCGCAACAACTATGGACGAGCGGTTTTATTTTATCATCCATATCTTGGTACATATCAGCGGCAATAGCCTCATTCAAAACAAAGTCGATGCCATTCCTGAGCAATTCAAAGCGGAATAAAAAAATAGATACTTCATTACCGGCTATATTTTTCATATTTTAATCAACAATAATATTTAAAATGCTGTTCGGAATCCTCATTCCTGCTGAATTGGGGACGACGCAGAATTTGGGACATAAACCTCGCTAATTATTTTAACACTGTGTGTTCGCATAACGGGTCTTATGTTAAGTTTGATGTTTTAAGAGTTCTAGGACGAGTTTACTTTTAAACTCAGCACTATAAACCGTTCTTTTTTGCTCATGCCATACTCCAATTTTTAGATTATTTTACGGCGATTGGAGTAATGAATCTGATTTTTGTGTCGGGGATTATAGGACTTCAAAACCCTTAAACTAAAAACGGGAATGCACATGTTTATTTTTTGTGAAATCAAACGGCGAACTTAAATTAAGTTGCTTCACCTGAATATTTTGTTGATTTATTGAATATGAAATTAACAAAGATCGCTCATTTAATGCAATTAAACTAGGGTAGGACAATTGGTTACCTCCGTCAAAAAGCTGAAATAAATAGAGAGGATCATCGACTCTTTTCCAAGGAAAAAAAAGTATCCACAGGTACGCTCTATGCCTAGACGAGGGGTTCATAGCTAAATAATAGCCATCCTCAACGGTTAAAGTCGCAATAGCCGAGTTAGGGTTTAGAAGTTCAGTTTTTTTTAATTGCAGCCAGTCAATCCCCTCATTATGACTACTGGTCTTAAAAATAAAACCACTGTTCGACCTACAGAGCGCCAAAATAGAATTATCAGGTAATTTGATAAGTGCTGGCTGGGATACAAATAGAGCTTCATTATTTTTATCATCAAGCGATACTTCCTGAATTTCTCCGATTTTAAGGTTAAACCGTTGAAAACAAACAAAAGTTCTATGCTTCAATACACGGCTCGATGGCATTAAAACAACCCCATTGTCTAATTCCAAAGGCGGATTTTTTGTAGGCCCAATACTATCCCCTGCTAAGGCAAAAGGCTGACTCCAGGTCTCGCCATCATCCCGAGATAGTAAGGCATGCCCTTTCCAGCTCCCCAAAGACCCTGTTTTAAAAAACAGGCAAATATCATTACTTTCTGCTTGTTTAAATAACACAGGGTTCCAGCAATTTTCAAACTGCGTTGAAATAGACGTTAAATTAATGCTCCGTGGCTTACTCCATTCACCCTCTTTAAATTCACTAATAAAGAGGTCTTGATAGTCTGTTTTTAATCGCTTCCCATGCCAACAAAGCAGGATTTTGTTGTTTAATCTAAGCATGGTTGGGGCATGAGCATACCAAAAGCCTACTGCAAAGAGGTGACTTATTTCATTCATTTTGAACCATATAAATCAAGTAATCCCGCTCCAAAATATCTTTTAACTTAAAGAAATCACTAAAAAATAGGAAAGTAACAATTATTATCAATAATGGAATTATAGTTTGAAAGCAACTCTTGAGCTTCTTCGCTATCAACCCCATACGATATAAATGCATCCTCTACATGACTATATAGGAGTTTATAAAAACTTTGCCTCGGAGAAGCTCCATTAACACCCGTTTTCAACAGTACTTCTTGCAAAAACTCCGTCCACCCCTCAAATACCTCACTGTCGTCTTGCTCACTTATGTGAAAGACTAGCGTCCAGAGTCTAGGGTACATGCCTTCTAGTAACAACTGCTTCAGACTCAGCTTTATAATCGTGTCATATAATGAACCCTTGTTCGAATGAATTGAAGCTTGGAGAAATATTGCGAAAGCAAGTTTTTCATGGGGGTTGTAAATATCGTTATTTTTATGGTGAAAGTTCAAAATTTTTAATTTCTGCTTAATTACCACATCTAAAGACAGGTTTCTAGTTTCACACTCCACGGCATAAGCTGAAACCTTCAAAGCATTACTGTTAAGAGTTACTGTTTCTTGCTTTGATACATCATTAGAACCGCAGCCCATTAGAATGACCTCTTTAATTGACGAGGTAGGAATCTTAGGCTCGTGAGCACTATTAACGCTTTCTTTTAATAAAAAATCACTTTCATCATAATTTAATTCTCTGTTTGGCTTTATCAATTCAAAGTCACTAATGCACATTTTATCTCCTCGAGTTGCTAATTAAAAGTTCGAGACCACTCAGCCCTTTCTCTCTGAAATTGGCAATGAGCTGTTTGATCGCTAAAAGGGTGTTATTATTTGACATTGAGTCATCTGCATTTTCATCAACTATAATGAGTAAGTCAGTAAACGCGTCAAAATGAGCCAGCAAACTAGCATTTTGGTATAAACTTCTCTCGCTATCATCTTTGGGCGGTTTCGCAATAAAAGGAATCACCAACGGCAATGTAGTAGGCTTTTGTTCAGTCATTGAGTATTCAAACGACCGTAACTTTGACTTACTACTTGAGATAAAATACGTTATAGCCTTTGCTAATTCAAGCCTTTCCCTTCCAACACTTTCGGATACCACGATCAAAATATCGAAATCTAAAAATATGCTATTAAAACAATTGTTTAAGTAGGATTGGACTGGATCGCCTCCTTCTGAATACTGAGAGTACGATTTATCAAAAAAATACTTATTATCCAAAGAAAAAAAATATTCATTGCCACTACAACTAGATGGCATAACTTGAGTATTATGAGTATCAATACGTATGGTTTTTAAGCGCTTATCATTAGCAAGTTGCGGCACACACCTTATAGAACTAAGAACGTCAGCACCAACATCTCCAATGGCTATAATTCCTATAAAATAATTTTTCTCTTCGATTTCTTCATTAGCAGTCATTTATTTTTTCCACTTAATAATAATTATAAAGGTACGGGGCTAATTAGAGCGCGGCTAGGTACCACGAAGCCACTTCTATTTTAGACTCCGATATATGTCTGAAGTGATACATTTAATCGAACCTTGTATCATTTTATTCTGGCGCCTACGTAGGGATTATTTTGAATTGCCAAGATACTTATTCTTAACTGACTTTCATGCATATCCACTTCTCTACTCGAAATTTTTAACTCTACCTTTTCAGCTCCATGAAACGATTGCTGAAAAATTGAGGTCAACGCAGAATTCGGAAGATAAACCCCGTTAAGGAATTTTTAACACTTTCTCGCAACGATCCATCAGGACGCACATACCGATAGAGCCTTTATCCGATACATTAATAAGGCTATAAACAACTCACAAAAAAACATTTTTTTATACAGCTATTTTGATTATTAACTAAGCCACATGAAAACTCAGCACTCTTCCAAGAAAGAGATGATGGACCGCAACCTACATGTGGCCTAATTTCACGATAATCTAAAAACTCACAATCCGGACTTAGTCTTCCAGGCCCAATAGTTGGACCGAAAGAATTAGAGTTAATAATTATTTGAGAGGATGAAAAAAATCCATTCGTAAAATCATCAGAAAAAACATTTGATGAAAACAAAAAAAAACAAGTAGATAGAAGAATACTAAAAAATTTCATTTTTTTCTCCAACTGGAGGGTTTAGTTTCTCTTAAACCCTCGCAACAGTTAACACAATAAGAAAAATGGGGTTTCAAAATAAAATTAAAATGTAGCACCCCAACCGACAGTACCTCTAGATTCACCGGATGAAGAATTATAGCTAACACCACCAGAAAATCTTCCATAATCAGTGTTTCTATGAGACTGAACGCTACCACCAGTATCTCTAAGTGTAAAATTTACGCCACCATTCTGATTTTTTGCACCAAAACTTCCCCCTTTAAGTGCAGGACCAGTGTTTGTACTATTACGACCAACAACAGGGCCAATACTAACTTCAGATCTAGCAGTCTTATCAACTGGGTAAAGAACAGTTACGTCAGAAAACGCAGCAGAAGAGAAGCTAATAGTTATTAAACTAATAAATAATTTAAAATTCATAATTTTATTCCTATTTTAGGTATTACTTAAAAAGGTGTGGTGCGCATTGATGCTCATATCCACCGGCTTGCATACACTCGTTATATTCTTTTACTCCAGCAAAAGATAACTGAGGCAACAATAAAAAAATTGTAATAATAAGTGTTCTTTTCATAATCTATCTCCGAAAATAAGTTAATAATTTTTGTTCATGTCTATTAAAACCCATAAAAATGAAGACCCCTTCATGAAAGTGAAGAACAATGTATATAAAATTCATTTAACCTTCATTTATTCTCGAGTAAAACTACTTAAATAATGGTAACCGTTCACCTACCCCTTCAATTTAAGCGGCTAATTTGACAGGTTCAACGACTACTTCAATAGAAAGTAAAGAAGGAATTGGCTTATTCTTCAGGTGTGCAACCACCGCGGCAGTAATGAAATCGTAGCGATTGCGGTTTTGTAGCTTGCAGGTTGTTGTTGCTGTCATCATTCGTTCGACAAATAAGTTGCCGCGCTCTGATTGATTGAGTCCCAAAACTATTTTTGCGTCATAATACATAGAAGCGAATCAGTTGTTCTGCAAAATTATTCGTCGGCTCAATCCCTTCAATATCAACGAAAGCCCATAAAGACTCTTTATCTTTAAGAAGAAACTTACAGGCGTTTTCAGTTTTGCTATGTCCGCAAGTCTTGCCCTCTATCAGTAGGCCGGATGATAACGACTCAACATTCCCCCACCTAAGCACACTTGGACATAAGTACACCCGCTGTAAACAAGCCGATAATGATAAAGCTTATGCTCAAATAACTCACCTGCTAAGGTAATATTCAGCTTATTCATCCACGTGTAATCAGAGATTCACAATCCCCCGCAATAAAAATATAACCGTCCCTGTTTTGCCCGCAACCTCTTTACCTTACGTTGCAATGTTCTCAGGTGAGATTGATCAAATTGATTCGGGGCTTTTTCTTCTAATACCTCAAGTAGTGTAATCGGCTGAAGCGCAGGTTTTTCCTCCAATAAAGGCATTAAGTATTGCTCAACTAATCCATTAAAAGGATCTTTTCGGGTGCGGTATTTTCGTACAGGGTGAGTTGTGTCGTGCCCCTTATCAATGCGTCTTGCAGGCCGTTCAGAAAATCCCGCCTTAGCGGCTGAAGTCTCTTGTAACTGTTGAGGGTTCTTACGATAAGACATATATAAATTAACCTGTTCTAGAGTAATGGGTTTTCCAGGCATAAAAATCTCTTGTTGATTAAATATGCTGGAAGTTTACCAAAACCGGCCAAGCTAATTGTCGTCTAATAAAGGAATCAACAATAAAAAAAAGTATCAAACGGCGCTGTTATGGAATTTACAGTACGACTCGCCTGTTTCAGCATATTTGGCTTGATATTGAAGGTAGGCGACTGTTCCGCTATGCGTAGTACTATATATGGGACTACTCCGCGAAATACGGAAGAGCCTCAAAATGAAAGTACCTTTACATAAATGAAGAGTAATATGCATAAAATTCATTTAATCTTCATTTTTATAAACATGTCTTCATATTTACCTTGTAAACTAAATATTATTTTATAAATAAGGAAATAAAAAATGGCCTATGTTTTATATTTTGAAGACGATCCAATTTGGGTAGATCAATTCCTTCCAATCTTAAAAGCCAAACATGATGTAGCCTTACATACTGAAAGTATAGAGACCCTCCAAAGCATTAATAATATGCAAAGTCGTGATGCTCCAGATATAGCCGTACTTGACATCTTAGAGAAACGAAAAGACAACTCAACAGAAGGATTTAAAATCTGTGATGCCATCAAACTAAAATGGCCACATGTTCCAGTAATTTTTTTAACTTCGCTTTCTTCTGGAAGCCCCCAAGAATTGATGGGGCTTTTAGATCATAAGGCAAATTATTTCATATCAAAACCCAATGATAACTTAGGAGCATTCTTACTTGCAGCCATAGAAATGGCTCTTTCTATTACAGACATTTACCTTGGACAATCAGATACATATACCGTAGGAGATTTACGAATAAGTCAAAGCTCAAGAGCTGTATCTTGGAAAAGTGTTCCAATAATTTTAACACCTACAGAATTCTCGATTCTTGATGCACTAGCATCGAAATCAGGAGCTGTTTTATCCTATGAAACACTAAGAAAAATGTCTCAAATAAATCATGTTCATGATGAAGATATAGATTTTATTGATTCATATAGCCGCGAAGAACAAAGATCCAAAAGACTCAGGAATACACTTAGCGCTCATATAAAATCGATTAGAAAAAAGCTTGAAAAAGCAGATAAAATATATGATGAAACAAGTAAATTATCTTTCTCTGATGTTATTAGAAATAATAGGGGATTTGGATATGCTTACAATAAGACCCAGAGCATTAAACAAAAAAAAAGTTAACACACCCAACCGTAAGCATTCAGCCCCCCTCCTTGACAAGGAGGGCTTAGGGGAGCTTTTTTTATAAAAGCTTTACTAAATCTTATCTTTTTCAGTAGGAAAGTGAACAGTTACACCCAACTCACCAAAACAATATTAAACAAACCACTCGACAACAAAACTCGTAAAATTAAGCTCCTAGAGATTTAAAAACTATGTATATTGACAATAACCTTGAATATGGCCTTCTTATATCTTGGGCTATCTTAACAATCCATTTATACCGATCAAGAAGAAGAAATTTTCGTAAACATATAAAATCAAATAAATTGCTGGAATCATATAGAACAGTAAATGATGACAAAACTATCTTTATAAATGAACTAAAAGAACAACAAGATATATACAAACAAAAATTAAATAAATCATTGATTGAAAATCAGTTTTTACATGAATTTTCTGATCGTCATGAACATGACTGCTCTAGCCGGTTTAGCATCATAGAATTAAACTTAAAGAAAATTAAAAACAAAGAGAATCAAGATCTAATTGACAAATCTTTACATCAACTAATATTTTTAAAAGATGCCATTACTGTACACCTAACACCAAATATATCTGAGTACATTAGACAAAATGTTGAGTCCACTAGAGAACAATTCAACTTAACCAAAAGAATACATAACTATTTAAATACTTCATTTGACTTGAAAGACCCGAAAAATAGACTTGTATTCAATTGTGAAGTAAAAGATATTATTTTATTCGGAAAATGGACTCCGGTTGAGATCATGCTGGATAACATTATTAATAATGCATTTAGACACTCCTCAAAAAATAGTGACATCATAGTTTCCGTTACAAAAATAAACACTTTTGTTCAAATTACAATTCGTAACAATGGCCCACACATCCCAGACGACCTAAGAAAAGAAATATTTAATAAAGGCTTCAGCATCAGATCCAGAAACCCTAACACGCAGAAGGGTGGTTTTGGCTTATATTTCGCAAAACAAGTCGTAACTGGATATGACGGAAGCATAGAATGCAAGAATTTTTCTACATCAAGACTTCTTGCAAATGATCTTACTAGTGTAGAATTTATAATAAAATTACCAATACTTATTGATGACGAGGAGGAGGAGGAATAGAAAGTAAGGATTCTCACTTAAGCCGGTACAGCCAGTAATTTCAAAGGGACATGCGTGACTTTAGCCCGACCCTTTCTAGGCAATGGAAGCTCACCCATTTGCTCTAATAACCAAGAAAATAAATCGGGAAACTCGGTTGCAAATAATCGTTCAGCGGCAGTTGTGCCATAGCTTCGCTTTAATCCGTAATTATGGATAACGGTGAGTGCTCTATTGCTTCAAATAAGTGAATATCCAACCCATCATGATGGGTTGCCCTGTTAAATAATTCAATGTAAAAATTTTGCGTTGGCTTTCCAGGTTGAGTATAAAGCAGGTTAGTTGTTGTCATCATCTAATACATTCTCAAAAAGTATACATTGTGGGACAAAATACACTTTCCATAGAATGCGGCGTTCAGCCGTTCTGTTTTATGCCCCGTTGAATATAACCGTAAAGTCTTAGCAATTATGAGACGATAAATCTTTTAACGTGGGCTTGTGCTCCATATTCTGCATCTACCCCGAACAATCATCTCTAAGTAACATAAGTGCATTGTGTTACTTAGAGAGGTATTTATGAGGGTTAAAAATATATTTTATATTCTGTGTACCCTATTTAGGGTACACATGCAATCGTAGCCAGAGCCAGAATAGTCAGTTAATGTTATCTTTTAAAGATGGTCCAAAAAATATAATCCTTGATTAAAGAACTAATTTTACTTGTGAACGTTTTTGTTATATATGAGAAAAAGTGTTTAAAATGCGTTTTGATAAGTACTTTTAGTACTACTGATACTGCTATAAAAGTTAAATCCATACAGAAATCCTATAAAAATATTACTCTATATAGTTGTTCTGTATTACAAATTATAACTACCCTCCTTATAGTTGGGGGGTATTAGCAATATTTATAATCCCCGCTGGTATTGTCGGAACTTAGCAGCTATAAAGTATATTTACCTGCCATTGCCTGTGTTTTTTTAGCAAACTCATTTCTAAGTGCAATAGGTTTTAACACTTCAATCTGGTCAGCAAAGCCGAGTAACCACCAGCGCAGTTGTCCCGTATCTTTTATACGTGCTGTAAATACACTTGTTCCATCTGCTTGTGCCGTTATTTTTTGGTTTTCTGTAAGCTTTGATTCTCTTAGATGAATAGCAACCTCTTCATCAATTTTTAATTCAAGATCTATTTCATCACCTATTAAAAAATCAAAATGTCCTTCTTTAATATAATTGTCTAATAAAAATCCATCTGGAACCCACCGGCCAACATCTTGTATTTTAGCTTCAATAAAACGATGTAAACTTAATACGCGAACATCAGTATAAGCTCGTAAAGTGCAGACTAAATAAGTAACCGTCCCCCGTAATACCAAGGCAATAGGGTTAACTAGGTAGGTTTTATACTGATCATCCCTGCGGCCAAAATATTTCCCTTCAAACCGCTTATTATCTAATAAAGCGGTATAAATGGTATCCAGTACATCTGCATTAGGTTGGGGAGGAATGAGTTGTTGTGTCTGAGGTAAGACTCTAATCTTTTCAGCCCATTCCAAGTAACCTGAATGCTGATTAGCCAGCAATTTATTAGCTGTTTTGAAATGTGCCCTAAGATTATCCAATGCGACGGGGGGCAACTGACCTTGTAAGTTCTTCTCAGCAAGGTAAAACGCTAATGCGGTTGGTGATCCCATTTTAGGTATTTCAAGTACACCGTCTTCTAGCTTTATAGACCAATAAAAGGCTTTCTCTTTCCTGGTATTCTCTAATGGAAAGACTTGACTTAAGGTATCTATATCCCTCTGAATCGTTCGGTAGTTAGGCACATCTAAGCTATTTTCTAATTTATTAATAATCTCTTTGATACTAATACTTCTAGGATAGCTAGGAATCAATTGCAAAATTGTCCATTGCCTTTTTAGTGTATCCGACACGCTTTAAGCCTCGCTTATTTTAATAGTTTGATTTTACGATTTTACTTGAGCAGCTAGTCTAGCCTTGTCTATCTTAATTATTTTGTTGAAACTTTTACCTAGACATAATGCGTCTAACAGTCATTGTATTATAATCCTGGTCATTATCTAGTAAGGATAAAAATTAGTTAATCTAAACCCTGTTTGAAGCGATGCAGATTGTGATATTTCTGTGATAGCCCAACAGGCACAATCCCTAAATAATATTAAATTAAGGTTATCACTATGAGCACTCTATTTCCAAATTCACTTTTCCGCAGCTGTTTTATGCGAATTAAACGTATTGAACATAGCTTTATTTCTTTTGTCGGTATGTTTTCAATGTTAGTTGCGGTTATCGCAATTTGTACGCTATTGGTCAGTTTAGCAATTGGGGGTAATCAATATACTAGCTCTGTTAATAAGACGATTTCTGAGCCTGATATTGATTACCAAGATTATAAGGATGCAAAACAGGATGCTTATAATCAAAGCTATGAATCTGAAGACCCGATGGTGTCAGATACGGATAAAAAAGCGGCTAAGTTGGCAGATGCAGAGGCTAAGTTAAATTTAGATAAGAAATTTAATAGTTTTTATACGCCTATCGCTCAAAACTTTAATGTGTATGCTAAGGAAACGGGTGATAATCCTGTTTCTAACTTCCCAAATTTACGCGGTGATTTGTTCCGATTGTTAATTGACAACGAAGACGGTAGTTTTCATTTAATGCAGCCTTTACTTGATTTTTCTATCGACCTTAAAGACAGTGCTGCTGATATTAAAAAATTACCGGAAAATGACTCTCGAAAAGTAAAATGGATAGACTCGCTTAATTGGTTTTTAGAACAAAAAGATTCACATTTACACCGCGAAAATATGCGTATTGAAAATGAATATCAACGGGTAAAACATGATAAGGCAGAGGCAGCACAATTTATGATGCTGGCGGGTGGTGCTTTTTTAGTGTTTATCTTTTTTGTGCTGTTATTGGTGCTATTAAGAATAGAACGTAATACGCGGGTTAACGTGTAGAAAAACCTTTTCGGTTTGATTTGGTCTTTTTCCATTAACTTAATGCTATTTAATAAAATATAGGATCTTAGTTTAGGCTAGTGACATAATCTGTCGATCATTGCATAAAATAACTTAGTAACTATAGTGGAATGTATGTAACTTTTAGAGGTTGTTACTGGCCAATTATACTGAGTCAAAATTGGCCATTAGATTTGAGCCACTTTATAAAATTTACTTGCTTTCGCTGTGTTTTTAGTTGACGTATACATTGTAAAATTACATATATGAATTTATATTTATTAAAAAAATTGGAACTATCCCTATTTAAGGAGAGATTAAGAAAAATGAAGAGTGTTAGCTATGAAGTATTAGGAAAAGAGGCTGGTCGGTTATTAAGACAGCAAAAATCACTATTAAATAAATCTTTAAAGACACCTGATTTATTTGATAAGAATAGAGATGACAAGCAAGAAAGCTATAACTTTAAGGAAGTAGAGGAATCAATTAAAGAGATTGATAATGAACTTCATAAGTTAGAGACAATGGAGACGATTATAGCGGTTGTTGGTACGATGAAGGCTGGAAAGTCTACGACAATCAATGCCATTGTGGGTAAAGAAATTTTACCTAACCGCAATGATCCTATGACAACTTTGCCTACATTGATTAGGAATAAACACAAACAAGTAGAGCCATTATTAACACTAGCTAAAACGTCTACATTAATTAATTTATCTAAAAAAGTAGCTAAAAAGTTAAGTCTTATAAAAGTAACAGGTCTTGCTATGAATGGTACTGATGATGGGAAAGAGCTCATCTCAATGCTAATGAAAAATAAGGGCTATGATTTTAAATCAAGCTATTTGGGGCAAAAGGAAATTTTTCATTTCTTAAGGCACTTAAATGACATCATGCGCCTCGCCAAAGAATTAGAGATTTCAGTTGATGATGTATATGAGGGCTATCAAGAAAGCAAAGACTTACCCTTGATCGAAGTGGAGTTCTGTCATTTACAGGCAATGGAGCAATCAGCGAGTGGTAATTTATCGATTCTGGATACGCCAGGACCAAATGAAATTGGGCAAAGTGAAGCATTAAAAACTGTTTTTCTTAAACAATTGAAGAGAGCAACTTCAATTATGTTAGTGATTGATTACACGCAAATGCGATCAGAAGCTGACGCGAGTGTGCGTGAAGAGATTAAGAAGATAAGTAATGAGCTGGATAAAGATCGCTTATCTATATTAGTTAATAAGTTTGATCAGACAAATGAACATTCTATGGATAAAGAAGATGTGCAAGATTATGTTGCTAGCTCATTAATGAAGGACTCATCTTTAAAATCAAGAGTATTTCCTGTTTCATCTGCGAAAGCCTACCTTGCAAACAGGGCATTAAATTACTTAAGTGTTAATAATGAAATACCAGAAGTAAAGGAGAATGAAAACTCATGGATTTCAGATTTTGGGAGAAAAGCATTTGGTGATATGTGGCTATTATCAATAAACAATACTGAGCTAGTGAAGAAGGCTGCTGGGATTACATGGGATAATAGCTTTTTTCAAGAACCACTTAATAATGTGATTAAGGACTCTCACGCTAATGCAGCCAAGCTTTGTGTTACGGCATCAGTTGCCAAATTAAGCGGGATTCATGAAAGATTTGGTAATACGATTAATATTAGAAGTACTGCTTTAAATAAAGAAATAAAGCAAATTCAAAGAGCAATTGAAACAATAGAAGAAAATATAAAAGATATTTCTAAGTTATCTGATGACATTAAGCAAACAGCTAACCAAGGAATTAAGAGCTTTTCTTCTAAACTTGAATTAACCATAGAGGGCAGTAATACTGCTTTGCAAAAAGAAGTAGATAGTGTCTTCGAAGAGGGTAATAATCTAGCAACTAAAGGTTCAGAGGCGGTAGGAAAGAGATTGGCAGCGGCTGTTAAGTCAGATATCCGTTCAGAATTAGCTAGTATCTTTTCACTTGGGAATACCGACCATGTAAAGAAGAAACAAGATAACATAAGAAAAAAATACAAATACGAGCCCAAGGATGACATTGTATCATTTGAAAATGAGAATGAAGCTAAGTCGTATTTACGCAAAGTAAATACAAGGTTAAATAGCTTAATTACAGAGGCACGAAATGTATTAGAAAAACAGTTTACAGAAAATATAGTGCACTTATCTGAAGCAATAGATAGCCAAATTAGCCAGAAAGCACAGGAAGTCTTACACAGTGCAAAAAATAAGCTTAAAGATGATGGTTTTAACCTCACATTAACACCGCCTCAGATTACTGCAAGTTCTCATGAAATTCGCTTGGAAATCATATTAAACAAGGGGTATCAAGAGGAGGTAACCAGTGAGACAAAAAACAGAAGATCGGACTCTATGTGGGGAGGTCTATGTAAAATGTTTTCTACAGATGACTGGGGGTGGGAAAGTTATATAAAAAACACCACAGAATACTCAGTTAATGTTGAGAAAATTCGTGCTGGAATTCAAAAGGAAATTGATCAATCAAATACACAATATGAGGCATCTTTTTCTGAGTACCTACAGACAACATATCAACCTGTCATAGAAGATTATTTATCTGGGTTAGCAAAGTACCTAAGTTCTTATAAAGGAGTTTTAATTGATGGCGAGAAGTCTAATCAAGAACTTGAAGAAAGTAGGGCTGAAAATTTAAAGCTTAGTTTAAAAGAGCTAGGCAAACAAGGAACTGTGCAAACTCAAGATTTAAAGGTTATTAATGCTTCTCTAAAAAATACAGTGGGGGGTAGTTAGTGAGTAATGAGCTAGATGTTTTATATGATGAAATTCCACAGTTAAGAGAAAAAGCAATCATTGATTTCATTAATGGAATTGAGGTTAATGATGATATTATTCGCCTTAGAGATAGTGTTAATTCAAGTTTTAAGTCACGACTTTTACAGGATTTAACAGGAGAAGCACATGATAGGCAGCAGCAAATTGATCAAAACCTACAGGGTGGGTTGAGTGCTGTAGCTGACTGGTTAGAAGTACTTCAAAATTATCAAATACAAAGTGACCTAGCGATAGAATCTGTCAGTATTAAGCTGGCAGAGACTCGTCAGGGTGTTATGAAGCTACAGTCTAAGCACATTGAGCTGAAGGGGAAAGTTGAAGATTTAGTTAGTCGCTTTGATAATTTAGATAATAAATTTTCTAAATTAGAGCAAAAGTTGCATGAGTGTGACTCAGGCCGTCTAGCAACACAGCAAATGGAGGCTGTATTCGACAAATGGATGGCTGGTGGCTTTGATGAGTATCCTTGGTTAATACGACTCTATTTAGCTTTAGATGAGCTATATTGGGGAGACTTTGGACGTTTCTGTCGCACGTTCACTGATAATAAGATTGAAATCGAGCGGTTATTAGATCAAGTAAAGAATAAGGCAATTATTCACTTAAAAGAGAATATGAAGGTGCTCAATATGCAATCTGACCAAGTATTTTCTTGGCAGGAAGAGGTGGAAAGTGGTTTGAATCATTTAAGTAATGATAGAAAAAAAGCATTAGCTTTTCTAACAGATTCTTCTGACCAGAGATCTACTCCAGTTTTTTGGGCATTACATAATTATCTAACTAATCAATCGGAAAAATATTCTAGTTTAGATAATATGCCATATATTTTTAATGCAGAAAATGTTGTTGAGCACATCACGGAAAACTTTAGAGTGAGGTCTGGTATATGAGCAATAAAGTAGGATTGGTGTTATCTGGTGGCGGTGCAAAAGGAGCATATCAAGTTGGGGTTATGCGATATCTCGCAGAATCTGGAATGGAAGTTCAGGCTGTTGCAGGCGCAAGTATTGGTGCATTAAATGGTGCTGTTATTGCAGGGTCAAAGAGTTCAAAGGAAGCCTATTTAAAATTATATGATTTATGGATGGAGCTAGCGAATGAACCACCGCTTAAAATAAATGGCACTAATGTTGGTTCTTATTTGGCTTATTTATTATTAATGGGTTCAAGTAGGTTGACTCCTACAGGGGCTTTAATTTTTAAACTGTTAAAAGAGCAAGGCTATAAATACGGAAAAGAGTATGATTTTAGTTTAGTGAAACAGGAGCCGATTAGAATGTTAATTGATAAGTACACATCTTATCAATCCTTATCAAAGGGGAAGCCTTTGTATGTATCGACTTATCAAACTGAAGGACATTTTTCGGATATAGTGAGTGCGGTACGAGGAATTATTGGTTTTTCAGAGACTAAAGAATCAAATTTTTTCCATGTCCAATCATTTACTGAGAATAAGCAACAAGATGTTATCTTTGCTTCTGCTGCGTTACCATTATTATTTGAACCTCAAGAAATTGAGGGTGAATTATACTCAGATGGTGGTTTAGGTGGGTGGAAAAAATCACAAGGAAACACTCCTATTACGCCACTCATTGAAGATTGTGGTTGCTCACATATTATTGTGACTCACCTCACTGATGGTAGTGCGTGGGATAGATATGATTTTCCTAATACTACGATTATTGAAGTTAGACCTAAAATACCGATTAGTACAGAATCTCAAATTAAAGATTTATTGAATTTTAAAGCATCAAAAATAAATCAATTAATTGAACAAGGTTATGAGGATGCAAAACGCTGTATTGGAAATGTTGAGATAGCCATTAATTTGCAAGAAAAAAGTAAGGTGGCTATTAATCGTAGAGATTCAACTATAGCAATGTTAGATGATGGATTTAATATTGGAGATTAGGTGCGTGTAGGAGAGATAATATATGCTACTACCCTGTTAGGGTTAATGGTTTTCGGTCGTAATTTTCACATCGAGAGTATGATAAACAGGGTGAAATAACAACTTTTTATATGCCTTCACATAGGTATTAGAGGAAAGTAAATTTTTAGTTAAAAAACTGAAATTTGATACGGCTAAGGGAAGTTAAGAAAGAAAAAGCGACATGGTAAATAAAATTAAAAAAGGTCCCCCGCTAAATGAACATACCTGAAATTCTTCCTGTAATTATAAGTACAAGCGTCGTTGTAGCTTTAATATCGGCAACGTTCACTAAACTGTCAGCAGATAAAAAGATAAAAATTGATAATGTCACCAAAGAACGTAAAGAGTGGAGAGATAGGTTAAGGAAGTTAGTTGTGAAAACAGCAATTGCTTTTCAAAAAAGTGATACAAAAAAGCTTCAAAAAATAGAGGTGGAGCTAATTGTAAGACTTAACCCTGAAGATAAGTGTGATATGGCAATTGTAGAGTCATTAAAAAAATTATCAAGGTCATTGGACGAAAAGGATTTAATTGAGTTCAGCGATAGAGTTTCATATTTACTAAAACATGATTGGGAGCGAGTTAAGAAAGAATCAGAAACAAATATCTCTTCGCAAACACTCGCAATTGCTACATTTTTTGCAACAATATTATTCGTGCCTATTACATATATTACCGGAAATTATTATTTTTTATATTCTTGTTTAAGTGTTTTAGTATTCCTCTCTGTACCATCATTGTTCAATTATTTTGTTAATTATAGACCCAATGATAATAATGACGGCGGGGAATTAAAAAAACTGATGATATTTACCATTAATGGAAATCCAAGGATTAAGTATAAAACAAGAGATAAGCGATATAACAATGCTAATGAAGCCAATTGCATAGACTTGTTCTTCGCTCCGAAGATCCAAATAATGCGACGCTCAATAGAACAAGTCAAACGAAAAATACATCACCTGAAAAACTAAACAGTCAAAGTATAGAAATAATAAAGGCACAACTAGCTTGATTAATATGAACCACCATACCATTTGATAAATAATCTTAAGTAACACAATAGAAAAAATGGTGTCAGGTCTTGTCTTTTGCCCTTATTAAATTGCTGAAATCATAAAGGAAAAAAAGGGTGTCAGTGATACCTTGATGGTGGGCAAAAAAAACTGCCCACCCTACTTTTGCATGAATATTTGCCCCGCTTTAAGTTGGTCGCCAATACGTTCACCGCTTCTTTAGCCTCACCTGACACCTTTGTTTTTGGGGGAATCACCACCGAAAACAATCGCTCAGTGACTGTGACAGCTCAAGTTGAGGTAATGAATGGCTATGTTATGCAGCTTAGAATTTTAGGTACTGAGGGTCAGGCGGTCTATTTAAATGAAATGATGCTGTATGTGGGGACGACGCTTTGGGATGGATATAGTGAGTGGTATAGCTGTCAGTTTTAAGTTATATTTTGCACGCTGGAAAGGCTTAATTATTAAGTTAAACTGTACTGGGGCGCAGTCTTTAGACTGCTTTTGATGTGTAATAGAAGGCTGAAGCCTTCGCCCCAATGCCCTTTTAAAGGGGCATTGGCTTAGGAGCGTGCACGAAACAAGTTCCCGATTTCTAACTTGTCTTTTTACTCCAGCTGAAATGATCTCATTCGTTACGTAGCCAGCTATGCGCCTCATGAGATCATTCCACCTGAAGCAAAAATCCTGCGTTATAATTTCGGGATATTATTACGTGCATGTTCCTTAGCTAAAAAGAAGTTTAGATCTCTTCTTCTTTTCTTTTTGCTTTATTAGCTTGAATATTCACAAAAACAAGCATCGCTAAAGCCATAATAACAGGAACGACTATTTTCCATGTGCTGATGGAAGTGTCTTCTTCACGACCTACTGCAAAGGCTAAATGAGTGTCTAATTCTTCGCCATCATGCATGATAGTAATGTGTGCAAGGTAATCACCGGCACCAAATTCACTAAAATCGACCACAGCGTTGATAGTGCCTGATTTCACTTTTTTAGCTTCCTGATGAAATACGCGGCGGTTGTCAGATTCGCGAGTGATTTCTAGTTCTAAGCTAGTATTACGTAATTTCTGACCTTCGTAGTCAAAAACTAAGTTAGTCAGGCCGAGATCAGGGATGGCGCTACAA
>Ga0209495_1001283_pt1 | contig 17717 bp, 13 predicted proteins | sample EN1Hudsemesocosm_FD_184629 | JGI IMG/M metagenome (GOLD analysis project Ga0209495, IMG submission 184629) | Methane-oxidizing microbial communities from mesocosms in the Hudson Canyon - EN1E Hudson Canyon (SPAdes) (version 2) | ecosystem: Environmental > Aquatic > Marine > Cold seeps | place... | reverse complement strand
AAAACCGCATGCACATGGCGCCTATCTTTCAGCGTAAGCTTATCAATATGCCATTTGATATCGCCAACCCTATTTGGGTAATGGACGAGGCTATCGATATTGATTACCACATACGTCATGTCATCGTGCCTCCTCCTGCAACTCGAGCGACCGTTGATAAATTGGTAGCGCGATTACATTCAAGCTTACTAGACCGAAGTCGACCTTTGTGGGAGATGCACATACTCGACGGTTTACCTGTGCCCTCAGACCTACCTAAAGGTACCCGCTACGTCGGACTTTATTCAAAAATGCATCACGCTGCGCTTGATGGTATGGGCGGACAAGTCTTAATGGAAGCCATTATGGATGTAACAGCTGTGCCGCGAGCAGCGAATAAACTCAAACGCCGCAGAGACTCCGACAGAGGCGACAACTACGGCATTGCCGAACTCACAGCCTCAGGTGTAATGCACAACGTCAGCCAAACCATAAAACTGGCTAAAAATTTACCAAAGTTATCGCTTAAAGCCTTTGATATTCTCAAACCAACAAAAACCACAGAAGGTAGCGATGACCAACGGATGAATTGGCTTGCGCCTAAGACACCGCTGAACACCACTATCACTAATCAACGCAGCTTTGCGCGTTTTTCGATTCCTTATGCCGACAGTAAAAAAATGGCTAAACTTAATAATGTCAGCCTTAATGATGTTGTTATGGCAATCTCGGGCGAAGGTATGCTGCGCTATTTCGAGGATGAGGGGTTTCGCCCCGAAAATTCCCTATTGGCTGCTATTCCAGTCAGCGTTCGTCCAGAAGGCAATACCGAGTTGAGCAACCAAGTGTCCATTGCTCGGATGAGTCTTGCGACAACGATTAAAGACCCTTTGGAGCGGCTTCAGGCCATCAATGCGTCTTCCACTCATACCAAAACACTGTTATCCGATGTTAAAGCCATCATGCCTACCGACTTCCCCTCAATCGGTGCGCCATGGTTGATGAGTAGTCTTGCCTCTACACTGACAAGAACCAGAGTCGCAAACTCTATGCCGCCCTTTGCCAACGTTTTGATCTCCAATGTGCCGGGTCCTAACATTACACTCTATTTTGCGGGCGCCAAACAAATCAGTACCTATCCAGTTTCAATTCCCTATCACGGAATGGGGCTGAATATTACTTTACAGAGTTATAACGGTTGGCTGGACTTTGGATTAATTTCCTGTCAAAAACTGATGCCTGACATACATGAACTGGCACAGCATATGAAAGATGCACACAAAGAACTACTAGAACTCAGTTTGAGCGCCCATGGTGAAACTACAGATTAATTAGCCTGGTCAAAAAACGTTAGTTGATGTTTAGATGCGTAATCTTCAAGAGCCGTTTGTAGTTTTCCAAGATGAGCAGATTTAGCAGAAATAGCATAGTAGGTTCGAACATCTAAAAGAGGCAAAACGGACACGCCATCCTCAATATCTAGGTTGTTTTCTTTGATATGGTATTCAACGGGGGAACGATATGAAATTAAATGACTACTACGTTTTTTGAGAAACAATTGAATAGCTGATGTACTGGTGGGTAAGTCAAAAAAATCATACCCATCGCCCATTAATTTATCTCTAAAACCGTGGTAACCAAAACCGCGGATAGCAGCGACATTTTTTATCTCTATAGAGTTTTTGTGGGTGTACAGTGCAAGGTATAAAGTGTTGAAGGGAGTTTCAACAAAAATAATATCTTTTGGCAAAGCTTTAGTACTTTTAATGTTGATTATAAAATCAACTTCAGCATTTTTTAATAGCCTATATATCCGAATAGGCGGAGCACAAACAACATCAACATTGATGGCATGTTCGGCTAGTATTTTTTTAGTGGCAGTAACAAAGCCGCCCACACACTCATTGGTTAATTCATCAATGAGTGAGTGAGGAGGAAAGACAGGTATTCCCAAGGTAACATTTTCTCTGGCACTAATTGACGTACTCAAAACTATGAATAAAAACATTACGATTTTCACGTTAAAAGCACTTTTCTTGGAAACAGTTCATACCTCAAGTTAACAATATGAAGCTAAAGATCCAAATCTATGTTTAAACAGTGGTTTTCTACTTACAAAGAATAAAGTGTGTAAGACCTTTACTAAGCGTTTTGTGAATAAATAGTAAACTATTAGCAAACAATAAACTTAGCTACGAAAACAAGCGCGGGGCTGGGATAAGAGGTTCAGGTCATGATACTAAGACAAGGACATTTCTGATTTTAACAACTCAGATAAACACTCATAATGTTCATCAATTAATTTCATCTTTTCTTCAATTCCAATGATGTTTAGCTCCTGTGCGGATTCTTCCAGGAATTGAAAATCCATTTGTAGACTTGCTGCCCCAATCCCTCCTGCCGATCCATTCAAGTTATGGCTTATGGTGCGTATTAACTCAAAATCTTTTGCGTGAGTCGCCTTGTGAAGATTTAAGATTTTTTCTGGGACAGTTTCAAGAAACAAAACACATATTTTAACCAACAGCTCATGATTATTAGAAAGCCGCAGAAGAGCGTTACTTTTATCCCAAACCATGATTTTTGCTGCTTTATTCTCAACCGCTTTACTCAAATCATTAGTGACTTTTAAATTTGGGGTATACACAGATTTAATCCAATTTGATAATTTGCTAACAAGGTTTTGCCTACAGATTCAATTGACATGGCTTCGATAACTTCTATCTTTAGTACACTGGTAAGCGTAAGAATTTTTAGATAAGGAAATCGAGTCTCGTTTTATCCTTCCTGCTTTGTCTTGTTTTACTTTTCTGCCACCGATTGTAACCAGCTAATTCAAATGCAACTTTACAATGAAACAGGACAAGAACATGCCAAATAAACAACAATACAAGGGCAGGATACTACCTTTGTTGTCAGATGGAATGGGCAGGGAATTATTTGTGTTTAACGCTAAAGATGAATTTTCAGTGGAGGATTTGTCTGACTATATCGGCACATTACTCGGAGAACTTGAAATCCAGCATTATGGAGCAAGCTTGCACTTGCGTTCACTGATGGCCGAACAGACGGATGATAATGAACCCTGGGAAGGGGATGGTGAAGTGGCGTTTTTGCTATATTTTTTGCATTATCCCCCAGTTCAATTAAGGCAAGAAATAGATGCCATTCCGGCGCTGAAACTGGTCTGGGATGCAATGGCCAGTGTCGCAGTAGCCCCTGCGTTTACTCAACAGCAGTTTACTGCCTTAACATCATCATTACCAAATACCTCCAACGTTAAATGCAATAAGTGGGGGGATATATACGGAACGCATAAATATGAACAGCTCGATCCGGGGTGGGCGTGGACACTAAAAAATGATTTATTAAATCATTTACCCAAGTGGCTAGGTAAGGGTTACGGTGTTGCCGATTTTCAAGCTCATGAATGGCGTCAGCCGTTTGCATTACAATCGTCTCACGACAATCAGGTACGAATTGCCATTATTGGTGATTGGGGTTCAGGAAAATATCCTTTGACTGGCTTAGCAAACCAAGATGGTCCTACTTGTGCGGTAATGGATAGCATTGCTCAACTTAGCCCCCCTCCCGATTACATTATTCATTTAGGCGATACCTATTATTCTGGCACCGGCGCACATCGTTCACCGGCAAACGAAGAGGCAGATAATTTAGTCGATATATTGAAGTTATACCCTAACCTGGCTCGCAAGGGGCGCTGTTTTACCCTCAACTCTAATCATGAAATGTACGGCGGGGCTTATGGTTATTATCAGCAGGCATTAACCGATCCGTTATTTTCTTCACAACAAAATTGCAGTTATTTTGCGCTAGAATTTGCTGACTGGATAATTGCAGGGATTGATTCTGCCTATTTTGATCCCTCCGTTTTGTATATGCAAGGTGGACTGGGTGATCATGCAAAAAATCCACAATATCAATTTTTGTCCAAATTAAGTACCCGCGGCAAAAAAGTGATTTTAATGTCGCACCATACCGGCCTGAGTAACGATGGAGACAGCGCATCAAAATATCTGTGGGATGATGTTAACCGTGTTATCACGCCAGATTATTGGTATTGGGGACATATTCACTTAGGCGCGGTTTACAGTCCGAATGCTTATTCTGGCTCAGTGAAAAGTCGATGTATTGGACATAGTGCTATGCCTTTTGCTATTCCACCGGGTATGGCCAACTGCCAGAATACAGTTGCATGGTATTCTGACGCACCACTAGATTCGGCTTCCAACCAGCAAGACCTGTTCTACTCCAGCCCAAGAGCGGCCAATGGTTTTGCGATGCTAACGCTAAGTGAAGATGGTATAAAAGAAGACATCTATCATATCGGCTGTACCACACCGGTTTGGTCAAATTGAGATTCAATGCCTGTCAGCACAATCCTTTTTTGTTTGAGGAATAGTAAATTTATAATCTAGTTCCAAATCGTCAAGGGATTCGAGTCAAAGCCTGCATGGATGCAGGTATCCGACAAGGTATGCTCTAGAACTTATCGGCAGAGCCAAATCAATTCATCAGGAACAGATACGAGTTAAACTCCAGACACAAAAAAACCGACATAAGTCGGTTTATTGTTATTTGCAAAGTGGTACCAGTGGGTTCAGTCAGCCTCTTTAGGAGCACCGCTCCGCCTGACTGAACATCTCGACAAGGACGTCGAGATTGGGTGCGGATCATCAGGGATGTGTAAATGACTACTCAAAAGATTTCCTATCAAACCCCAGAAACAAAAAAACCGACATAAGTCGGTTTATTGTTATTTGCGAAGTGGTACCAGTGGGCGGACTCGAACCGCCACTCCCGAAGAAACCAGATTTTGAATCTAGCGTGTCTACCAATTCCACCACACTGGCTTCGCAAATCCTTGAAGGTTGAATCAACCAATCGTCAAGAGGCGAGCATTATAGCGAGCAGCGCCTGCCTTGCAAGTTTTTTGTGACATTATCATGACTCATTGCTGACTTTTTAATCAGCAATGGCAATAGCGAGCTTTAATATGACATTTAGTCCGAAAACTGCCGGATCATATGGCCTAAGGTTTCTTTAGCGTCGCCAAATATCATTCGGCAGTTAGGTTTGAAAAACAATGGGTTGTCGATGCCAGCAAAACCAGAGGCCATACCACGTTTAAGCACAAACACGTTTTTCGCCAGATCTGCATTAATCACTGGCATACCATATATCGGACTGCCCTTCATTTCCCGAGCTGCTGGGTTCACAACATCGTTGGCACCAATGACCATAGCCACGTCAAAGTTTTGAATACGTTTATTGATTTCGTCCATTTCAAAAAGTTGCTCATACGACACGTCGGCTTCGGCTAACAACACGTTCATGTGCCCAGGCATTCTTCCCGCTACTGGGTGAATTGCATAGGCTACTTCAGCGCCGTTTTCTTCTAACAGTTGTTGTAGCTCTTTCATGGCATGTTGCGCTTGGGCCACTGCCATGCCGTAACCCGGGATGACCACCACAGATTGCGCTGCTTCGAGCACATAGTATGCGTCTTCAGCTGATAGTGGTTTCACTTCCCCTTCTATCACCATGTCGTTATTGGTCACTGGCATAAATCCACTGAACAACACATTACTTAACGAACGATTCATGGCTTTACACATGATATTAGTCAGGATAATACCGCTTGCACCAACGAGTGAGCCGGCTACTATCAAGATGTTGTTGTGTAGAGCAAAACCGGCGGCACAAGCGGCAAGTCCTGAGTATGAATTTAGCAGTGAAATAACCACTGGCATGTCTGCGCCGCCAATGGGTAATACCAGCATGATCCCAAATAACAAAGCTAAAGCCATAGCTGTATACAACACCACATTGAAGTCGATGCTCACGCCAGCTAGCATTGTGGGTTGTGCGACAAAAAGGTATGCAGTAAAAATAATCACTAACACCAGCAAGCTATTAAAAACTGCCTGCCCTGCGAAAGTGACTGAGCGACCAGTAATATGTTCACTGAGTTTTGCCCACGCAATCAGGCTGCCAGAAAAGGTCACTGCGCCAATTAACAAAGCTAAAAATGTAACTAGCATAGTAAATGCGGTAAATTCACTGTTAGTTTCAACTGTCGCCCAAGCAACAAATAAACTGGCAAGACCGCCGATACCGTTCAGTAAGGACACCATTTCAGGCATAGCAGTCATCGCAATCATCCTAGCGGCAAGCACACCCAGTATGCTGCCTGCTAACATAGCAATGGCTATCATTTGAAAACTAACAATGTTGTTGTCGAACATTGTGACAACAATCGCAATTAGCATCGCAATTGAGGAAAGTAAGTTACCTTTTCGAGCTGACGACGGATGACCCAGTAGCTTCAAACCAAAAATGAATAAAGCGGCAGCGAGAACATAACTAAAGTTGATCACAAGATCGGTTGTGGTAGTTTCTATCATCATATTTCTCTACTGCTTTTTCTTAAACATGGCGAGCATTCGGTCAGTAACCAAATACCCTCCCACGACGTTTATCGTCGCTAAAAAGACCGCGAAGGCACCAAGATAAGTGGAATATTCCCCCATGTTGTCACTTCCGGCCAAGGCCAACGCCCCCACAACGGTAATACCAGAAATGGCATTTGCGCCTGACATTAAAGGTGTATGTAGGGTTGCTGGTACTTTTTGGATAAGTTCAAAGCCAACAAAAATCGACAATAATAAAATAAATAGTAAATATACGCCGTCCATTAGGCTTCCCCTTTTTCGCTTGTGAGTGAATTATTAGCAGCATAGATAGACTTAAGCATGGCATTCACTACTAATCCTTGATGAGTAATGATGCAGCCAGACTGAACTTCGTCTTCAATATCCAAGTCAAAACGATTCTCTTCTTTGTGCCAAAATTCGCTGATTAAATTAAACAGGTTATTGGCATACATCTGCGTGGCATGTTTGGCGACACCATTCGCCCAATTACCTGTGCCAATAATGGTCACTCCCTTGTGTTTGATAATTTCACCAGAAACTGTGCCCTCTACATTTCCACCATTTTCGGCGGCCATGTCCACTATCACACTACCAGCTTGCATCGACTCAACTGTTTGTTGATCAATCAGCAGTGGTGGTTTACGTCCAAACAACTGGGCAGTGGTGATCACAATGTCAGACTCTGCAATACATTTGGCTTGTTCTCGTTGCTGAATTTGCATTTGTTCTGAGGTCAGAGCCTGAGCATAACCCTGCCCAGTCTCTCCGGTTTCACCTAAATCGATATGTAAGAATTTGGCACCTAGCGATTGCACCTGTTCGGCTACCACTGTGCGGGTATCAAACGCAGTCACACTGGCACCTAAACGCTTTGCAGTAGCAATAGCTTGCAGACCGGCCACACCAGCACCGATAACAAATACCTTGGCGGGTTTCAGCGTGCCAGCTGGTGTCATCATCATAGGTAAAACACTGTCGAGCTGATTGACTGCCTGCATCACCATTACGTAACCCGCCAAACTCGCTTGCGAACTAAGGGCATCCATCTTTTGACAGCGGCTAATACGTGGGATCATTTCCATGCTAATGCTGGTGATATTCTGGTCACACAGACTGCCTACAAATCCCTTTTCATTAAAGGGATCTAAGTAACTAACAATCATTGTGTTGGGTGTTAGGTGGTTTAAGTCATCTGTATTTAGCTTGTGTAAACTCGGTACAATGTCAGCGTTTGCCAAGAGTTCATCACGACTTGCAATAACATCTGCCCCAGCCGCGACATATTCTTCATCACTCACATGGATATGCTTACCGATACCAGCTTGCACTTGTACAGAAGCGCCTAATAATTTGTATGCCTTCACGTTTACTGGCAAAACAGCACAACGTTTTTCCTGTGATTTAAGCTCAGCAGGGAATCCAAGAATAGTCATAGAAACCTCTAAATATTTCGTAGGTGAATAAATATGACTTATTTAAGAATGGAATGAAAATTCATAGTATGAATGTTGAGTATGAAATTTCTGGTACCGCATGTGTGATGAAATGTGCCTTGTTGTTTTTGCAACAAGGCACTTCATTAAGATATTACACTCTACTTTTTAGTTAATATTGAATGCAGACTATCGAACGCGTCAGCTGGAGCAATAGCACCTGGGTGTTGGATCACAATGCCCGCAGCTGATGCAGCAAGGTTTATTGAGGTGGTAACATCCTTACCAGCCAATCTGGCGCCCAGATAAACACCATTAAACGAATCGCCTGCAGAAGTCGTGTCCACCACATTAGTGACTGGCGTAATAGCAACATGTGTAAGCTGACCATGCAACTGACAATAAACACTCTCAGGGCCATTTTTAAGCACCAGTTCTTCAATATCAAAGGGCTGACAAAAGGTTAGGATATCGTCTAGAGATTCGATAGCGTAAAGCTGTTTAAAATCATCAACACCCGGCAACATTATATCGCTAGCAGCGTAAGCCGTAGCAAATTCTGCTTTGGCTTCGTCAGTACTATTCCACAGACGAGGGCGATAATTGGGATCAAAACCAATTTTTACCCCCGCTTGTTTTAATTGCGCCAACATAGCCCAAAAAGCATCTCTGTCCTGCGGTTCTAGTATCGCAATTGAGATACCAGAGAAGAAAAATAAATCAGCCTTACACAGTTCAGCAATAGCCTGTTGATCGACATACTGCATCACTTGTTTGGCGGCTGATGTGTCACGCCAATATAAAAACGAACGTTCCCCGTGCTCATCAGTTTGCACCAAATAAATACCGGGGTTTCTATCACCATGAGCAAATACATGCTGATTGTTAAGATTTTCTGAGCTACATGCCGAGACCATTTGTTGACTAATGGAGTCTTGCCCAACTGCAGTCATAAAAGCGATATCTTGTTGAGCAAAAGTTCGCTTCATGTAGACAGCAGTATTGAAAGTATCGCCAGCAAAAGAATGGTTCATTACGCCGTCTTTTGCTTGGCGAAGTTCAAGCATACATTCACCCATTAATACTATTTTTTGCATCATAAACCTTGGATCTTATTCGCAAGCAATGACTTGCGAACCTATATTGAAATTGTCTTGTTACTTGTTACTTTTTAGTGGCTCTATTTTAGGGCAAAGGAATAAAATGCTCACCATTACAATAGAAGCCAACACGGCCCCAAGAATGAATACATTTTGGTAATTTGCGCCCGCAGTCAAAAATGGAACCATTGCAGTTAACCCTGCAGCTGAAATTTAGCTGCCATACCAGCGAAACCAGATAACGAACCAACGCTGCCTTTACCTAACATATCACTCGGTAATGTTTGAATACTACCAATTGACGTTTGGAAACCAAATAGTATCGCAGCCATAATAAGAACCGCGGTGTTAGCACTACCAGGGTTAGATAGCAGTAACAATGAAGGTAGCATTATTAAACAGCCAAGTACGATAACGGCTTTACGCGTTTTGTTAACGCTCCAGCCAGCTTTAATACGGTTTTGAGATAATAGACCACCAAACCAAGCGCCGAACATAGCACCTACATACGGAACCCAACCAATGATTGCTAAGCCTTTAACGTCCATACTGTAAACTTCTACTAGGTAGGTCGGTATCCAAACAATAAATAGCCACCAAATTGGGTCAATTGCAGCTGTAGCAATAATTACGCCCCAGCTTTCTTTACGGCGTAACATCTCACCGTAGGTTGGTACATACTCAGCTAGTTCTACTTCGCCTGTTTCAGTAGTAACCGCTTTTTGGCCTGATAAAATGTATTCGCGCTCTTCATCTGTTATCCAAGGATGCTTAATTGGTTGAGCTTTAACTAACACTAACCATGGAATTAGCCATAAAAGACCCACTAGACCTATTAAGACAAAAATAATCTTCCAACTAAAGAATAATGCTAAATATGCAATGAGTGGAACTGAAATAATACCACCAATTGCTGCGCCCGAATTAAAGATGCCTTTTGCTAAAGCACGCTCTTTACTTGGAAACCATTCAGCGTTAGCTTTTGCTGCACCAGGCCAGTTACCTGCTTCTGATATACCTAGAAGTGCACGGAAAATACTAAAGATTAAAATACCTTGAGCAAATGCATGTAATGCTGTTGCTAAAGACCATACACCAATAGATAAAACAAAACCTAGACGGGTACCAATCCAGTCAAAAATCTTGCCGAATACTGCCTGACCTATCGCATAAGAGAATAAAAATACGACGCTGACCGTTCCTAAAACTTGTTTTAGTTGGTCGGCATTTTTTTCCGGATAAATTTCGCTACCCATATAAGGCCAAAGAACACTCAGTGCTTGCCTGTCAATGTAGTTTATAACAGTAGCTAGTGCGATTAACGCTATCACCCACCATCGTAAATTTTTCATTTTCATATACATCTACTCTTTTTTATTATGTATTACTCGGCTAAAAAATCGTCTCTGTGAGGGTTAAAAGTATCGATCAAAGCACCTGCTTTTTTACAAATTGCACCATGTTCAATATTCGGTGGCACAAAAAAACAATCGCCCGATTTTAACGTTTTAATCTCACTACCTATTTGCACTTCAAACTCTCCGCTTTCAACATAGGTCGCTTGTGATTGAGTGTGTTGGTGAATATAGCCTATCGCCCCTTCTTTGAAGGATGCTTTAACCATCATTAACTCATCGTTATAACCTAATATCTGCCTGGTAATACCATCCTCAACTTCTTCAAATGGATGACTGTCACCAAAAATAAAAAATTCACTTTTCGCCATTTCTATCTCCAGTTAGTTACCGAAAAAGGATAGCTTGAAACGAACTTAAAGGTAAATTGTTTATCATTCTGAGAAACGTTATAAACAACTTGAATCAACACTCACTACCACCATTAAAACCTGCATAACGCTATTTGAAGTTGTCTTGATAAGACCAATCATGTTGAAACCTTAAACGTTGTTTACCAACCCTTTTCAAAATAGTCACATTTCGTTTTGATTATTTAACGATGTTGTTAAGCATTTTGGCGGTGTGTGGTCCTTTGGCGCGAAGTTCAACTACTTTAGGCGCTATAGTGTTAGCAAACTCATTGTCAGCCACAGTGGTTACCGGTTCACCCACTGTATGTTCGATGTCTATTCCTGCTGAATCAAAAAACTTGTTTTTGCTGACATGTGTGACTTGTGCACCATGTAGACGAACCGAAGCGGCACTTTTATTTCGAGAGCCCTGACCTACGTTTTTAAGCACATTACCCTGCATTATAAAGTGCGGGCCAAAGGTACTTTCATCTGTTCCACCTCTGTATACTTTGGCAATTGCTCCCTCAACATTTTCTAGCAAATTTTCGTTAAAGTAGATGTACTCAGCGTTATATATGCCTAAATCATCTGTTTCTTTATTCAAGCGCATGATGTCACCAGTGACGTTTTTAATGGTGGTGTTGCTAATGTTTATGTAGTCAGCAAAACTGCGGTGCCCAGCGTCAAACAAATGGAAAGAATGGTTCACGTCTAAGTTTTCAATCACGCTGCCTTGTATTTCTAAGCGGTAATTGCGCTGCATAGGTAATCTGGAAGTACGTAGTAAGGTATTACCTGCGGAATCTGGCGTTTTCTTACCATTGATGATCAAATTAACCAGTTTCAAACTGCCTAAATCACCAATATCTACAAAGGTAGAACGCTTCGGATACAAGGTGACATGTTTTCTATTTTTAGCTTGGATAGTGATCGTTTTATTCAGCTTAATAACTTTACCAATATTATATTCGCCATTATCTAACACCAACACATCACCCGATGTAGCATTATTTACAGCTTCAAAAAGAGCGTTTTCGCCGGGTTGCACACTAATATTTTTACCAGAATCAAAGGCTACATCAGGTTCAGCTTTTGGGTAATAACTCGCACCCACTTGTTCTTTTCTAATTGGTTTTAGAGATGCTGATGCCCCTTTAGCGATGCCATTTTTGGGATATAACAATCCGTTTTCTGCTCGCTGCATACCAAAAGAACTCACATCAAAGCCATTATCAATAGATGGCTTAATACCCGATGAAAGAGTATTACCGGCAAAACTTACACCGCTAATGTCGTCAAAAATACTAATGCCATCAGTATTTTTGTTATTAAAAATTAGGTTGTTCTTAAATTGACTATTGATAGGTGGTGCGCTGCGCTCTGCATCACTGCCTGCGGCGAAGTGAATATGTTCTACATTTACCAATGTATTGTTTTCAATCAGCGCATTATCTACCTGGTGATAACGGTTTATTTTAGAATTCGGCACACCGTTCATAATGGTAAAACCACTACCAAAACGATATCCGGTCAAACCTTCCATATAGTTGTTTCGAATGATTTGGTCGCGATTGATTACACGTATTCCACCGGTGTGATCAACCCCATTTCCGAAAAACACATTACCTTCAACTAAATTTCCGTTGCCATGACGCAAGGTCAGTGTGCCGCGAGATTCGAAAAACACATTATTCAGTATTCGGTTTTTACCGGACTTATTAGAGATAATTTCTACTTCTCCGTTACAACGGTCAAAGTAGTTATTTTCGATAGTAGTAAAAGAATCCGTTAACGAATAATGGCTAGTACCTATACGTAACGTTTCGCCACCATTTGAACCTAATACTGGACGAGGCCCAAAGTAGTTATGGTCTATACGGTGGTAATTTTGTTGACTCTTTTCATTTTGTAAACGCACAGCCATGGTGACACCTGCATTACGTTTACCTACTAAATTATTATGGTCAAAACGGTTATGTTTACCATACATTACCACCCACTTATCTTGTTCGAACTTTTCAGGGTTACTAAAGTTATCAATCACCACTTGCGTAACACGACTGTAATTGGCCAAGTTATCATCATTTTGCTGAAAGGAAATAACTGCGCCAGTTGGCGTATAACCGTCTTTAAATACCAAACCCGACACGACTAAATATTCACCCGCTAATCGCAAGTTTGATAAACCCGACAAGATAACCTGCCCAGCTGTTTCGGCACGTAAAGTCACTGGTGCTTCTTTAGTACCTTTTGCTTTGAACAAAATTTCAAAGTTTGTCCAAGTTCCGTTAGCTAAAACAACGTCATCCCCAGCCTTCAGGCTTGAAGATACTTGTTTGTATTCATCCGGAGTTTTTACTAAATATTCTCTAGCAAATGTGTTTTGGCTAAACAAAAAGAAAGCCACATAGGTAAAAACGATTAAGGAAAAACTGCGTTGCATAATATTGCTCTTGTTACTAATAAATCGAAATTTAGATAGTGAAAGTTGTAGAAATAGAGCTCTCTATACTGAACATAAAAGAGAGCTCTATTTGATATCTACATCGACAGACAAATTTTTGTCTAAACACTGGTTATAACTTGTACTGGATCCCTGCAAAAATACGAGGCCCGTAAACATTTACTTCACCAAAGTTTTCACGAGATGGAATAAATTGTCTTTTTGGCTCATCAAATATATTAATTGCTTCGAGCGACACTTTGATATTTTTGTTAACTTTATAACTAACACGTGCTTCGTATACACTCGTGTCATCTACGTATCTTAAATTTCCAGGAGTTGAAATATACTGTTGGAAATATTCGCTTCGGTATTTATAAATCAACTGAGCGTTAAATCCGCCGTCTTGATAGTAAAGTTGACCGGACATAACAGTGTCAGAAAAGCCAAATATTTCAGCTGGGTCAACTAGTCCTAATCGTTGTTGAACAGTACCGTCACTGGCGACGGTATTTGACGCTCCAAAGTTGGCATCTTCAACTTCAAAATCAGAGTTAGCCCAGTTATAACTTAACTTAACCCCAAAATTACTCCATACGCTTGGCAGGTAGGTGAAAGCGTGAGTTGCCGTCATTTCCACGCCATATATGATGCTACTATCATCCGTTGTTTGTTGAACGGTTACTAATGTGTCTATGTCTTGGCCATCTACAGAAAATGTTTCAGTGGTTGATACATTCTCAAATCCACCATCAAAGGTTTTATAATAACCACCAAGTGCAAGTACAGTGTCATCATTTGGATACCATTCAACCGCTAAATCAGCATTCCACGAAGTAAAGGGTTGAATATTTAGATTTCCGTTTGCAGTCGCAGTGCCTATCGCTAAGTCAAGTGATTCAACACCCTCGCTGTCATCAGTAAGACCATTAAATGCGCGGCCAAATCCCATATCCGAAGGAGAAGGTCTAGATAATGCTCTAAATAACGCTCCTCTGACTAGCACGTCATCACTCACTTCCAGCACGACATTTAAGCTAGGCAATAATTCTGAATAACTACTTCCACCTTCAACTGCAATTAGCTCAGCTCCACTGATCAAATTAATGCTATCTATACTAGGTAGGCCATCAATTATGTTTATGGTTGTTTCCAAAGGACCTCTAAGACCAATAGAAGTCACGTCTGTTTTAACATAACGCAAGCCAAAGTTACCACGTACTGCATAGTCACCTATCTCAGTGTCGTAATCAGCTTGCAAATAAGCAGCGAAAGTTTCTTCTTTCACATCTACGTTCGCAACATTAGCATCAGGACCAGGATAAACAGGGGCACTTCCAATAACTGCAGTCGCTAAACAAAGTGGGTCAAATGTAGCAAAAGCATTACCCGTACCTTGTTCAATCACATTACCTGCATCATCAACACGAGTAATCAAAGGTTGACCACCAGTAACCGAAGTTAAGAAACCACTTTCTGGGAAACTAGCATTCTGGCAATTAGCCACCGCAGCAGCGATAGCGTCATCATCGTCGTTTGTAAAGGTGTTTCGCTCTCTAGGGTTACTATCAAACTCTAATTCAGAAAAACGTACTCCACCTTTAACCATACTAATTACTTTGTTGTCGGCTAAATATTCGAAATCAGTTCTAAGCGCGGTAATAGTATTATTTCGGTATTGATTTAAATCTACACGAGTACGAGCTGAATCAGAGAAATTGTTAGGATTAGTTACATCTAGGTTACGAACAGTCATAAGAGGAATAATAGAACCATTCTGAGCAATTTCGATAGCGGTCTCAACGTAACCGTCTGCACCTAAGATACCGCCCTCAGTCAAATTACCTAAGGTATCAAGCTCACTAGTTTGAAGGCGCGTGTGATAAACATTTTCACGACGCTCAGTCTTAGAAACAGATAAGTCAGCAGAAATAGATAGAACATCAGTTGCATCATAGATGAAGGAAACACCGCCACCTTTGTATTCTTCTAAACGCTCTATATAGGTGCTTAATGTTTCAACTCTTTGTCTGTATGTACCAGAAACCAAAGAACCACTATCTGTTATCACTAAATGTACTGGTAATTGACCGTCACGAGAAACAGTTGGATCATCTAGTCTGCGGCTGCTAGCAAAAACAATGTCGTTTCTGATTTCTGAAAAGTCACGGTTTGAATATTCTGCATCGATATTCATTTCAAATGTTTCAGTAGGTCTCCACTGCACTGCGCCAAAAATTGATTCTCTATCATCATCTGTCGTATTTTGACGGTAAGAGTATGAACTTGGAACAAACACGTAAGAAACACCATCATCAGGCGATACGCCTGTAGCTGAATCAATGATGTTATCTATACCACCATCATCACAATCATCACCGTCATCGTATAATCCGTCTACCGAAGAAGGATCGATTCGGCAATCCCTCCAGCCACTTGTAGTACGAGCTTCTTGTTCTGGGTTTGATTTGCGATCTTTTTGAACACCAATTGAAAAACCAATATCACCAAGACTGTCTGTTTCGTACTGGTCAACAAAACTAGCGGTAAGTCTTGAGCCAAAATCACGAGCACTATTTTTAATGTCTGATTCAGCCGGATTCCAATTGCCTTTAATCTGTGCTTGGAAACGTTGTTTACCATAATCTAAAGGTTTAACTGTATCTAACGATATTTGACCAGAAACGCCACCCTCAATAAGACTGGCTTCTTGCGTCTTGTAAATGGCAATTTTATTAAATAACTCTGAAGGAAACTGAGAAAAGTTAACCGAGCGGTCGCCACTGCCGTTAGCTGCTTCACGACCATTAAATACTGTACTGCCTAAAAATGGACCTAAACCACGAATAGAGATTTCTGTGGCTCCACCTTGCTCTCTATGCGAAGAGGCACCAGTTAACGTTTCAAGTGCTTCACCAATCGAAAGGGCGGGAAGGTCGCCAATATCTTCGGCTGATAAACCATCAACAATGCTAGTGGATAATCTTTTAATACTAATAGAATCTTGGATCGTTTTGCGAATACCAGTTACTTCAATGACCTCAGTTGTATCATCAACTGCAGGAGCAACCTCACTTTCTTGAGCCAGTGCAGGCATCGCTAACATATAAGCTAACGTCGAAGCATAGACCGTTTTACTAAGTCCGCGGCTAGACTTTATGTCTTTCATTCCGCGACTTATCTTATTTAGTTTTATCATGTGATGTATTCTCGAATTGCTTTTTTGTATACAGACAACACAATGTAACCAATAGTTAAATGCAATGCCAAACAAATATTAACCAATTGCACATTTGATTTATTACCAATATGGTTTTTATTGGTAATAACAAGCATAGTTAATAAAATGTTACCAATTTGGTTTTGCCTCTAGATTATGCTATAACGATAAATAAGCTGAAGTGATGTACCAGTCTGTTATATTATTAATAGATAACGTGTTAAAAGATGAGCTGAATAAATGAGGAATCGAGGATGAAGAATAGGCGACTGTTTTGGACTATTGTCGACAGAATACAATCACTTATTGATTCTGGGCAATACCCTCCCGGCAGTAGACTTCCGCCAGAAAGAGAACTTGCTGAGAATTTTGAAGTAAGTCGTCCAACGATTCGAGAAGCAATCATTGCACTAGAGGTACTTGAACGAGTAGAAGTGAAAACAGGCTCGGGTGTATATGTATTAGAAAATGCAAAAAAGAAAAACCTTCACCACAATATCAGTGCGTTTGAACTAACTCAGGCAAGAGCCTTGATAGAAGGAGAAGCTGCTGCACTTGCCGCCACCACTATTTCTGAAGAAGAGCTTGTTCGATTAAATCAAACTCTGATTGAGATGGATCAAGGTGCCGATCCGGAAGCAGCAGACAAAGAATTTCATTTAATTATTTCAACGGCTACGCGCAATAGCGCTATTTTGATGGCAGTGAATAGCTTGTGGTCAATGCGTGAAACTAGTCCAACAGTCAAAATGGCCTATAAAGGTGTATGTAGTCAAAGTGACTCTAAAAGATTAGACGAACACAGATCAATATACAATGCCTTGGTTAACAGAGACTCTCAAGCTGCACGAGCGGCTATGCACTTGCATTTCAATCGTCTGATCAATGCGTTATTTGAAGCCAGTGAAGCCAGGGCCTTAGAGGAAGTAAGAAGGCAAACCAGTCAAACCCGAGATTTGTATTCTCTTAGTCATTTAGTGTCTTAAGTATCAAGATATAAGGCACCCTTTAGGTGCCTTATACTTACCAAGTGTTCCATACCCTATCTCAATTCCTTTCCTTTCCTTTCCTTTCCTTTCCTTTCCTTTCCTTTCCTTTCCTTTCCTTTCCTTTCAAGCATAAAAATATCTTTAGCTTATTAGAATCCTTATACAAAGAAAAATGCAGGCAATAAAAAAGGCCATGTATCAACATGGCCTTGCAGGGTACAGTAGCTAATATTCTACTTTTATTATTAATTAACCCCAGATCGGTTTAAGCGAGAACCATTGAATTGCGCTCTATATCAGTTAAATTAAGGGTTGGCTTATTCTTTTTTAGGCAATAAGCCACTA
>Ga0209495_1001282_pt1 | contig 17719 bp, 10 predicted proteins | sample EN1Hudsemesocosm_FD_184629 | JGI IMG/M metagenome (GOLD analysis project Ga0209495, IMG submission 184629) | Methane-oxidizing microbial communities from mesocosms in the Hudson Canyon - EN1E Hudson Canyon (SPAdes) (version 2) | ecosystem: Environmental > Aquatic > Marine > Cold seeps | place... | reverse complement strand
CCACCAAATACGGCTGTACCCAGTGATACACGACTTTCTGCTCCCGCACCTGATGCGATGACTAATGGGATAACACCTAAAATAAATGAAAAGGCTGTCATCAATATCGCACGGAAACGTAGGCTCGATGCTTTAACCGCTGCCTCAAAAATACTAAGACCACTTTCCCTCTGTTGTTTGGCAAATTCAACGATCATGATCGAGCTTTTTGCCACCAGCGCGATCAGTAATACCAGTCCAATTTGAGTATAAACATTGTTATCAAGGCCTCGATAGGCTGAAAAAATACCCGCACCTAAGATAGCCATAGGAACAGCTAATAAGACAGAAAATGGAATGGTCCAACTTTCATATTGGGCGACCAAAAATAAATACACAAAGATAAACGCCAAACCAAAGATGATCGGTGCCATATTGCCAGCAGCGATTTGTTGATAGGTCACCCCAGACCATTGATAGCCCATTGAAACCGGCAGTAATTCATCAGCAAGGCGCTGCATTTCTAGTATGGCATCACCAGTCGCAACTCCGGGTGCCGGCTCACCAGTAATTGTCGACGTTGGGAAGAGGTTAAAGCGATTAATAAATAAAGGCCCTACTTGTTGTTCTAATGATGCTAAAGAGCCAAGAGGGACCATTTCACCACTATCACTACGTACTTCCAAATTTAGGATTTCACTGGGCCTGTTTCGAAAACGTTCATCAGCTTGGGCGGTCACTTTCCATGTTTTTGAAAATAGATTGAAGTCATTGACATAGGCAGAGCCTAAAGAGGTACCAAGCGTATTAAATATTCCATCCATTGGCACACCGTAAACCTGAGCTTTAGTGCGATCAACATCCAAATATAACTGAGGCACTGTTGCTCTCAGGCCTTGACTCATACGCGTTAATTTTGGACTTTCATTGCCTGCTGCAACTAAATCATTAGCAAACGTTTGCAGTTGATTGATACCCAGGTCGCCACGATCTTGTAATTCAAACGAAAACCCTGCTGCAGAACCTAAACCCATGATCGGAGGAGGCATGAAGCTAAACACAATACCTTCTTCGATTGAGGCCATTTTTTTCTGCAAACCTCCGATAATAGCCTTGATATGCAAAGAGGGATCCTGCCGATCACGCCAGTTTTTTAGCGTGACAATGCCTAAACCGGTATTAGTTGAAGCGACACCGTCAAGTAAAGAATAACCACCGATCAATACAAACTTATCCACCCCTTCGGTTTCTTCTACCATTTTATTAACTTTATCCAATACTACTTTGGTACGGTCGAGACTGGCACCATCAGGTAGTTGGGCGTTAATAAAAAAGTAACCTTGATCTTCATCAGGAAGGAACCCACCTGGCAAGCTAATAATGCTGTAATAGGTGGCAAACAATAGCCCGCCAAACACTATCATCACTAACCAGCTTTTGCGTAACATGCCTTTCACTATCACCATGTAACCTTTGGTTCCAACATCAAAGGTTTTATCAAAAGCTCGAAATGCGATCCATTTCTTCTTGCCCGTTGAAGGTTTTAGCAATAGACGACACAAAGCTGGACTGAGTGTTAAGGCATTAATGGATGAAAAAACGGTAGCGATTGAGATGGTTAAGGCAAATTGTTTATATAACATGCCTGTTAACCCTGGCATCATCAACGTAGGCACAAATACCGCCAGCAATACAGCGGTGGTCGCTACAACGGGTCCCGTTATTTCGATCATAGCTTCACGGATGGCGGTTCGTGAATCCCAACCTTTCTCATCCATTAAACGCACGGTATTTTCAACCACGATAATGGCATCATCGACCACAATCCCTATCACTAACACCAGTCCAAATAGGGTGAGGTTATTAATCGACATGCCCAGCATCAACATCACGGCAAACGTACCGATTAATGAAACTGGAATGGTGATGGCGGGAATGATGGTGGTACGCCAATCTTGTAAGAATATGAACACAACAAAAATAACTAAAATAATAGCTATGATTAAGGTTTCGATAACTTCTTCAATTGAGGCGCTGATATATTCGGTCGTATCAAGAACAACTTCATATTCCATATCATCAGGAAATCCGGCTGCTGCTTCATCCATTAATGCTCGAGTGGCCTCCATGACCGCCAAAGCATTTGAGCCCGGTGTTTGGTATAACCCCAAAGTAATAGCGGGTGCACCTCGGCTTTCAGCATACCAATGATAAGCTTCTGCTCCGAGCTCTACGCGGGCAACATCTTTTAAATAAAGTACATCGCCTTTATCACCGGTTTTAATAATAATATTTTCGAATTGCTCAACCGATGATAAACGCCCTTGCACTAGAACATTGTATTGAAAGTTGAGGCCGCCAGAGTTTGGTGGTGCACCTATGCTACCACCAGCGACTTGTACATTTTGTTGTCTAATGGCTGCAATTACATCATCAGGAATTAGCTGTCGAGCTTTGAGCTGCTCAGGGTTTAGCCATACACGCATCGCGAAATCTTTAGCGCCGAACACCGTTACTTTACCCACACCATTGACGCGAATCATCGAGTCATAAAGTCGAGTCGAAATATAATTACTAATAAACAGTTCATCGTAGGTGCCATTCGGGGAAAATAAAGAAATAGCGCCCACTAAGGCAGTGGATTGTTTTTCAACTTTAACGCCTTGGCGTTTTACTTCTTCAGGCAATGAAGGTTCGGCGATTCCGACACGATTTTGGGTTAACACCGTTGCCATATCAATATTAGTACCAATATCAAAAGTGACAGTAAGTGCTAAGGCACCATCGGAGCTACTTTTTGATGACATATAAATCATGTCTTCAACGCCATTTACTTCTGATTCTATTGGAATGGCAACCGACTGCTCCACGGTGCTAGCATCAGCACCTGGAAAATTTGCTGTCACGGATACCGTTGGAGGCGTAATGTCGGGCATGCTCTCCACCGGCAGTATGGGCATGGCAATCAGCCCAACCATAGTAATAAGAATGGCAATAACGATGGCGAATTTTGGTCTATCAATAAAGAAATGACTAAACATTTATCTAGCCTTCTTCTTTTTCTGATGGAGCAGGCTTTGTCTGAACAGGCAAACCCGGCCTAGCTCGCAATATGCCATTAACAATATAGCTCTCATTGCCTTCTAAACCTGATAAAACATGCACAAACCCATCAGATTGAGGCAAACCCAAGGTGACATAAATCAAGCTCACAATATTGTTATCACCAACCACTAAAACATACTTGCCGCCCAGATCAGAACCAATAGCGGCCTCTTTAACGAGAACAGCATTTTCAATGTCTTCACCAGGCACTTTTACGCGTACAAATAAACCGGGGAAAAACTTATCATCTTCATTAGTCAAACGTACTCGAACATCAACGGTGCCTGTACCCATATCAACTTCATTGTCGATATAGTCAATAATACCTTCATGAGGAAAACCACTTTCATTGGCACGTTCTATAAATGCAGTTCTATTTTGTTCCTCTACTTCACTTATCTCATTAGGCGTATTTTGTTCTTTTGCACGCCGATAGGAGTGTGAGTCAAGCATATTAAGTACGCTTGATTCGGGTACATTAAAATAAACATACATCGGTTGCATGGCATTAACGCGAGTTAATAAGGTTGGACCTTCGTTACCAACCACATTACCAACATCGACGATGCTGCGACTCACCACACCATCTATGGGCGATACGACTTGGGTATAACTTAAGTTAAGTTCGGATGCAGCTAATGATGCTTGTGCGGATTTGACTTTAGCAATGGCAACATCTCGGCTTGCTTTAGATTTATCAACATCAAGCTCACTGACAGCTTGGTTTTTACTTGCCTGCTCCATGCGTTTTACTTCAGTGCTAGCAAGTGCTAACTCCGCTCTAGCTGATTGTAATAACGCGCGATCAATATCTCGTTGTGCTACATATTTTTCTTTTTCGATTTGAAATAATAAATCGCCTGCCTTAACTCGTGAACTGGCAATAAAATCAGCACTTTCAAGTTCTCCTGCAACCCTGGCCACCACGTCGGCTGAGCCAAATGCAACCGTGCTGCCGGTGTAAATATTGTATTCCGTAATCGTCTTTACAAGGGGTTTAGAAATAGTGACAGAAGGTGCTGCACGCTCTGCTGGTGCAGGCGCGTCTTTTTGACATGCAGATAATAATAAAACAAATACCAAACTCAATATGGCCAAAAAATGACGGTTTAGATGAGAGTCAATATTGAAGTGTAATGACGGTGACAAGAACATTAATTTTCCTCTCTATTTAGTGGTCGTAGTTTGAGAATTTGTATTATTAATAAGGACTGGATCGGTCAGTGACCAACCGCCACCCAAGGCTCTATTCAAATTAATGAAGTTAATAACGGCTAAACCTTGTGATTCAACCAAGCGATCTTGCTGGGTAAACAGTGAACGCTGAGAATCTAACAAACTTTGGAAATCAGTCAAACCCGCTATATAACTGGTAGAAACCAGATCTACCGACTCTTGACTAGCATCGACAGCCTCGGATAATTTCTCTGCCCGCAAACGTTCTTGATTCACAGCAACCATGGTCGTTTCTACTTCTGATAAGGCATCTAAGACAATTTTTTCATAACGAATGACAGCTTGTTTAGTGCGAGATTCTTCCACATCAATCAAGCCTTCGACTTTGCCGCCAGAAAACAAATTCCAGCGAATCCCAGGAACCAAAGACCAGCCGACACTATCGTTTTCAGCAACATCACCAAAATCAGTAGCGCCTAAAGTTAAGGCGCCTGATAAAGAGAACGTTGGGTATAGATCAGCCGTTGCTACACCGATCCTTGCTGATTGAGCTGCTACTTGACGTTCGGCTTGACGAATATCGGGACGCTGTCTTAATAATTCAGCGGGTGGTGCAATGCTGATATCAATGACAGGCGTAGGAATCTCTGCTTTTTGTGATAGTTCTTTATCTAAACTCCCTGGAGCTTGACCGACTAAAATGGCAAGTTGATTCAAGGCTTGTTCGAGAAAGGGAATTAATTCAGGGATCAGGGTTTCGGTATTGGCTAAATTATATTTTGATTGGGCGACATCAAATTTGGGCACTAAACCAGCGTCAAAGCGAGATTGAACAATGCCTAAGGTATCCGTTTGATTTTTGATGTTGCTTCGGGCAAATTTAATGCGTTGCTGCAAGGTGCGGACATTAACGTAATTAATGGCCACCTGAGCATACAGTGACACCATCACATCACGATAATCTTCAATTGATACGCCGACATCAGCTTCAGCAGCTTCGATTGTTCGTCGAACACGACCAAAGACATCAATTTCCCAACTGCTGGCTAAACCGGTTGACCAGGTGTTTGAGGGATTATCGGCAAATACTCCGCCGCCTAGGTTTTCGCTGATTTTACTGCGATCAAAACTTGCTGTTGCATTTAAATCTGGATAACGATCTCCACCCGCTATTCGACTAAAAGCACGAGCTTCATCAATACGCTCAACAGCAATCAGTAATTCAGGATTTGCATTTCTAGCCCGCTCAAGTAAAGAGTCTAATATAGGATCGTTAAATGTTGTCCACCATTGTTCTAAGGATACGTTCGAATTAACCTCATTGATAACAGCATTTGTCCATGCATCAGGAACGGCAATTTCTGGTTCTTTATAATCAGGCCCGACAGCCGCACAAGCAGTCATTAATAAAAATAGTGCTGAAGTGATGATTGTCTTTAAATGGAAGCGTACATCTTTAAGATTATTTTTTGCAAAGACCTGCATCGACATAGATAAACCTTAATTTATTTTTATACTTTAGCGGTTTCAATAAATCTGCATACAACTACTAGAAGGTAATATAACTAAAACAGCAATGCAATGAATATTGTTGAATACTAGGCTTTTACAAAAATAACTAATCTTTTAAGGTTTAGTGGTTGGCGAGCTAGGACTTTCGCGATCGATCAGATCAAATAAATTGCTGCCTTTTTGTAATAAGCTTGAAACGTCATTGCTATTAAGCGGTCTGCTAAACAAGTAACCTTGGATAAGGTCACAATTCATATCACGTAGCAACGTAGCCTGATTTTCTTGTTCGACACCTTCAGCAACAACTTCAAGCCCAAGCGTGTGAGCTAAACTAATAATGCTTTTAACAATGCTGGCATTAACATTGGTAACCTGCATATCTCTTATAAAAGACATATCTATTTTTAAGATATCAAAGGGAAACTTCTTCAAATAACTTAATGAGGAATAACCAGTACCAAAATCGTCCATGGCTAGTTTGATGCCAAAATCTTTAATTTTTTTCATTTTGGCAATGGCGTCATCAGTATTTTCCATCACTACCGCTTCGGTAATTTCAATTTCAAAAAATTCGGGCGAGATCTGGCATTCTTCTATTTGGGCTTTGAGATCGTCTAAAAAAGAAACTTGGCGAAATTGTTTTGCTGAAATATTAATGGCGATTCGGTGATTAAATAAACCACTATCAACCCATAATTTAGTTTGCTGAATGGCTTTATGAATAATCTTATTTCCGATGGGAATAATTAAACCTGTTTCTTCAGCAATAGGGATAAAGGTATTGGGGGAAACCAAGTCTTTACCTTTTCGGTTCCAGCGAACTAAAGCTTCCATGCCCGTTATTTCACCGGAATGAAGGTTTACTTTAGGTTGATATTGTAGAAAAAACTCATCCTTTTCTACCGCAGAATGAAGATCTTCTTCTATATTTTGCCGCTGCTGAGCTTCAATATTCATGGCATCTGTGAAAAACAAATGTGAATTTCCTCCCATGCCTTTCACTCGATACATTGCGATATCTGCTTTTTTTACTAGATCATCAGATGATTCCCCGTTGTCAGGATAAAGCGAAATTCCGATGCTGGGTGTCAAAACGATACTGTGATGGCGATAACTAAACGGGATTCTTAATTCTTCGAGTATCCGGTCAGTGATCTCTGCGACATGATGTAAAGAAGGGATATCCTGCAATAGAAAAATAAATTCATCTCCGCCAAAACGAGCAACAATATCCTCGTTACGTGTAATCAACGTTAGTCGTTGGCTAGTTTGTTGGAGTATTTCATCGCCAACACTGTGGCCTAGAGAATCATTGATGTGTTTGAATCGGTCTAAATCGAGAAATAATATGGCGTGTTGTTGCGATTTTCTTGATCCTCTAGTGATCGCCTGATTGAGAAGATCAATATAGTATTTTCGATTATGTAAGCCTGTTAATTCGTCATACATAGCCAAATGTTGTAAATGGTTATCGCGTTCTTGAATTTCAGTCAGCATTAAATTGAAACCATCACTGAGCTGTTTAATTTCTAAATACTCATTATGGTCAACGCGGAGACCGTAATTTTTGTCATCCTTGATCGTTTTTGTGGCCTGAGCCAGTTCAAGTATCGGTGCTGAAATAAGTTTTTGTAGTTTTGATGTTAATAGGATAGTTATTATCAAAACAGAGATGACAATAAGAATGATGACGAGAATATTTTGTCGTAATTGTTGATAAAGTGAATCTAGATTAGCCTTCAAATAAACATAACCAATGATATTGTTTTCACCCTGAATAGAAATGGGTTGGTATATATGAAACAGGTCATTTTCAAATTGATATGTCCCATTTTCTGCCGAAAAATCATATAAACGAGTAATGTTTTGCTTACTGATATCGTAGAATGAAAATAACTGTTTTTCAGCGGTATAAATAGCGGCGGTAAGTATGCGAGAGTCGCTACTAAATTCTGAAAGAATCTTGTTGGCATCTCTTTCATTTTCAAAGAGTACTGCGGCTTGTACGTTATCAGCGGTGATTTTGGCAACACTGGTCAAATTTTCGATGAGTGTTGAACGGTGTTCTTGCAGTTGCACCAATGTAAAAAGCGTTGCAGCTAATAATAATGAGAGGGTACTGATGGTGACAATGATCAACACCAACTTACTTTGGATTGTTGCTTTTTGCGGGGTGACTGACTTATTCATTATCGTCACCCATATATACACGATCTGCTATTCGCAGTACTTGAGATGAAATTATTAAACCTGCTTTTTTAAATGCATCAGCATTAATTTCAAATCTGATATTTGAACCTTTGTGTACAAAGTTAATCATTCCTCCTTGTTTGATAAATTGACGGCTTTCACCAATGGTCACACTTTGTGGATTTTTTGTTTTAGCCAGAAATTGACGGGTATTAATTTTTGCTTCACCGGTGATAAAAATGATCTGACAGGTATCTGGAATTAACAGCGTTCCATTTTTATGCAGAAATGTAACCAGTAAAGCATTGCCTGCTTTTGTTGAAGATGGAAATAAATTAAAAGAAGAAACATCTTGTTCATTAGCACCGTATATACAAATCTCGAGGTCTTTTGTCGGCCATTCGATAAAGTGTAGGATGTTGTAGATTAATGCTGCTTTGACTACCGATTCAGAATAAGCTTTGGTTTGTTTTTCAGCCATAATTGATGTAGGCATCAAACTAAAACAAATAATGCAAACCGTATGCAAACAGCTCGTTTTGATCGCAATTTGCAATCGAAAAGCGGCTGAACATTTATGTAGTATATTTTTGGTAGGCATCATCAAAATGGCACCGTAAGCCCAACATAAAAAAAGACCAGTCTTTTTAGATAAAAACCTTAATGTTGAGCTCCATTGAAACTAATAAAAAACTGGACGCAGGTCTGTCTAATTTACGGTGCTTACTGCATTAAATCAAGCTTATGCGATTGAGAGTATCTTGCTTAATGAGTATGATTAACTTTTCTCGTCATTGCGCTCACAGGGCAGTTTGATGCAAAAGGTAGTACCTTTTCCAAGCTCTGATTCAGCCGTCATTTCACCTGAGTGATTTTCAGTGATAATGAAATAAGAAACGCTTAAACCTAAGCCAGTTCCTACACCTACCGGTTTTGTTGTAAAAAACGGCTCAAAAATTCGCTTGCGAGTCTCTTCTGTCATGCCGGGGCCGTTGTCTGTTATGTTAATGCAAACTTTATTAATCTTTTCATCATAATAACTTTGTAGGGTAAAGGTAGGTTGTTCGACACCAGCTTCTTGCATGGCTTCAGCCCCATTGCGTAACAGATTTAAAAAGACTTGCTCGATTTTACCTTCTTCACAAACCACCGATCTAAGGTTTTCATCGTAGTCTTTAACAATAGTGATAGATTTAAAATCATATTGTTTTTTCAAATCATAATCTGTAGATGAGAGTTCGATAGATTTATCTAAGAGTTCATTAATGTTGTGACTGGTAAGACTGTCATCACCTTTTCGAGCAAAGGTAAGCATGTTGTTTACAAGGTTTGCTACACGTTCACCAGAGATATGAATGGAATCCAACATACGTAAGATGCCTCGATGTTCCATATAGGCTTGAATCGTTTCCATGCTGGTACCGACTTTATCGGCAGCTTCTAAGTTGCCTTCGACATCATTACGAGTTAATCGATTTGTCATAACACTGGCGGTTTGCATAATACCTGCAAGCGGATTATTTACTTCATGTGCCATACCTGCAGCTAATCCGCCGAGTGAGATTATTTTCTCATTTTGCACCATCATTTCCTCAATGCGGACTTGATCGGTAATATCATCCAGACGAATTACTGCACCTTCGACACCGTTGGCGATTAAAGGGTATATCGTGGTATTTTCATACAGCAATACCTCGCCATGAGAGTAGCGTTTTTTAATAGTAATTTGTTGTTCACGTGAACGGATAGCTTCCTGTATCCGATGTGTTTCTGATGCCAAACGGGGAAATACCTCTTCAAGTTGTTTTCCTATCGCATCGCTATCCTTAATACCGGTAACGTTTTCTGCTTCACTATTCCACTGCGTGACACTATTGTTAGCATCGACCCCAATTAATACCGAAGGCATGGAATCAATGATGTTTGATAAATAGTTCTGTAAATGAAGTAGATCCGTGTTTTGTTGCTGCAATTCATCAAGCATCGAATTAAAGCCATCACATAATTGCTGGATCTCTAGATAATCATCACGTTCAACCCGTATCCCGTAATTCTTTTCATCTTTGATGGTTTGTGTTGCTTGAGATAATTCAAGAATAGGATTGGATATAATCTTTTGTAATCTAGACGTGAGCAAAACCGTGATGACTAATACTGAGAATACAATGACAGTGGTGACAATAATATTTTGGACTAATTGTTGCCGTATAGAGTCTAGATTAGTTTTTAAATAGACATAACCGATGATATTTTCGGCGCCATTGATCGTAATGGGTTGGAATAAATGGAACCGATCTTCCTTGAATTGATATGGTTGATTTTCATCCGGGAATTCATATAAAACAGAAATGTTTTCATCGGTTAAATGGTAGGAAGCAAATAATGTTTTCTCAGAGGTATAGATAGCAGCCGTTAAAATGCGAGAATCACGATTAAATTCAGAAAGTACTTTTGTAGCATCATCTTCATTTTTAAATAAAACAGCAGCTTGAACATTTTTAGCGGTGATATTAGCGGTGCTCGTTAAACTTTCGACCATTGATAATCGGTATTCGCGAAGTTGTACCAGCGTAAATAGCGTGGCTGCTAATAAAAGCGAAACGGTACTTATCGTCACAATAATAAGTACCAACTTGCTTTGGATAGTTACGTTTTTTAATTTACGAGACTTATTCATAGCTATTATCCGTATAAACGCGATCTGCTATTCGAAGAACTTGGGATGAGATTTTTAAATTTGCCTGCTCAAAAGCACTGGCATTGATTTCAAATTTAATGTTCACATCTCTGCGAACAAAATTGATCATCCCGCCTTGTTTAATAAACTGCTTTGTTTCACCAATGGTCACACTGTGGTTGTTCTTTGCATTCGATAAAATATTTTGAAGGCTCTCACTATCTATATCAGCAGAGATAAAAATAACCTGGCAGTCATTTTGTGCTGATGGCGCACTTGAGACATTCAGAAACTTAAGGCTTAGTGTGTTACCTGATTTTGTTGACGAAGGGATGGCGTTAAAAGAAGAGACATACTCTTCACCTGGGTCATAAATACAGATAAGCAACTCTTCTGATGGCCAGTTAATGAAATGCAAGAGGTTATAGATTAAAGCAGTTTTAATCTTTGATTCTGAGTAGTCTTTGTTATGTGTTTGGGCTGCTACATTTGAACTCAATAAAATTATGATCAAGCTAATAAAAACAAAAGCGACGTGTAAATAAGCAGACTTAAATTGTGCAGATATGCCCTTTAAAAGGTTATAAGCAAACTGTTTGTTTTTTATTGGCATAGACATTAGATAATTTAAAACGGCACCGTAACACCAACAAAAAATGAACGTCCAGATTGTGTTTGCAAGCTATTAGCCCCAATAGGTCCACCGCCGGTTAGGATTGGTAGATATGCGTTTTCATCAAGCAAATTGTCCATGTAAACGCTTAGGGTAATATCATGAAATTTAGGCAGCGTCAGAGAGGCATTTACAGATAGATCATGGTATGCCTTTGGTGAGGGGTTGTTTTTATTAGGTGAAGTGTTTTCATGATATTGATCAAGGTAACTATCAAAGATACCGACCGACCAGTTTTTACTGTTATAGGCAAGTCCCAATTTAACGGTAGTATTGGCCTGCAAGGTTGTATTTTTAACACCATCACTATCTTCATTTGTCTGGTAAGTGTATGAACCAGTGAAATACCAGTTTTCTTTAAAGGTGAACTTAGACTCAAACTCAACGCCCTCGATATCTAGACCTCCAGTATTTTGAAAGGTGAGTATTGTAGGAGATGTAAAAACCCGTGTAATTAGATCTTCCTGCTCACTTTTGAAAAAGGTGATGGACGTTTGCAGTTGATTTTTTTCATAAAAAATTTGCAGGTCATAGTTTGTAACCAGCTCTGGTGAAAGCGATGGGTCACCTTTAATTTGAATGGGGCCAGATCTGGCACTAAAACCTCGCTCAATAGTCGATGGTGCTCGAAAAGCTTGTCCATACAAGGCCTTAAAACCAAAGTTATCGGTGAAGTTATGTACTAAAGCTAACCTTGGAACAATATTGCCCGATATACCTTCAAGCTTATTATATTGTGCACCGACGGTAAATTTTGTATTGGCCAAGCGATATTCTATTTGACCATAAAGGCCATAGAGATAATCCTCCCAATCGGGAAGGAAGGGAGCAGAACCAGGAGGAGGTATTACATGACCAGTGAAAATGTCTACGCTGCTACCCAGCAATAAATGAAAATTATCGGAAAGCGGTCCTTGACCAGTGATCTCTATATGCCCGTCATCTGTTTCATAATGAATGTTTTCTAAGCCTCCACCGATTGCCACACGTTTTAGGTCAGTTCGACCACTGACATATGAAGCACTGGATTTCAATTGCCAGTCGTTAGAAAAAGTATGGTCAAAACCTAAGTCTAAAAAGAACTTCTCATTCTCGACATCACCTGAAGCAGGAGCTGTTGCAATACCACGGATAGTATATTGATCCGCTTTTCCATAGGCCACCGTGGCATACAAATCCCTGAATTTAGCCGTGGCCATAAACCCTGGGCTTTTTGAAAAAGCAGAATCCGAGAATTTGTCACCAGCCGTTGATGTGATTTCGTGATCCCAACCATCAGTATCAAAATATCGCCCTGCAGCAGTGATGTTTAAATCACCTTTGCTAGTAGCATATGAGACATCCACGGCTTTAGTATTGTCGTTACCATAAGAAACCGTGACTTCATCATCGAGTTCATCTGATTCTTTGGTAATGATATTGACCACACCAGAAAAGGCATTTGTGCCGTATAAAACAGAGCCCGGTCCGCGGCTGACCTCAATACGTTTAATGAGAGGTAGCGGCACGGTTAATATATTTGCCTGTGTCCAAATACCACCGGTATAACTTTCACGATTAAAAGGCGTGCCATTTAATAACATCAATACATGGTTATTATTACCTGTGGCTAGGTCCCCCCTAATAGATAAGCGAAAACGACCTGCATTTAACGAATCGTAAGGTTGTATTCCTGCGATTCTGGATAAGACTTCACCTAAATCACGAGCACCAAACAGGGCAATTTCTTTATCGGTGAAGACAGAAACTATACCGGGTGATTGGGAAAGGGGCTCTTCGATTTTTGATGGTGTGATGACATTAACGTTAATGTCGACGAGTTGCTCAAGAGATAGCTGAAATAAATCATTCTCAGCGCTATTAGCAGGGCTTGAAAGTAGGTTTGCGGAATAAGTTGCGAACACACAGAATACGAAACAAAGTGGTTCGGGCATTTTCATCATAAGCTATATACCTACTTATAGTAATGGCTTCCAGCGTTTGACTCTATCCTTACTGTATTAAAATTCGTTTTTTGTGATTCGGACTTGAAGTCGAGCATAGCTCATACAACTGAATTAGGTCAACGAATTAACATGCTATGTTAGCGTAGCTTTAAAACGGTACTGTAAGACCTAACATAAAGAAACGACTTCTTGTGAGGGCAAGGTGTTTTGGGTTGAAAATGGTGAGCTAGGCTGTGCGGGGAGATATTAGCTTGGTCAATGATTTTCCTTCCTTTATACAATGCCAATTATAGATGTTTAAATATAAATAATTTGAGAACGTAGCGGAACTAACCTGGCTAATAATTGATTTTGAACTGGGTGGGGAATATTTTGCAGTTCCATAGCGGTGATAAGTAAATCCACTAAGCGATTAAAATCTGATTCGGTAATTTTCATACCGGTATGAATATCCGTCATGGTATCGCCGGCATATTCACACGGCCCATCGGTAATGACACAAAAATGATCGACTAAATGAGTACGGAATCGACTAATACGAGTATCAGCAAAATAGTGAAAAATTTGCTTGTCTTTGCCTATTTGTTTGATAAGACCATTGACGATATTCGTCAAACCATCCTGACCGCCTAATTGCTCAAATAAGGTTTGTTGCTGATTATGGGCACAGCCAAATAATAAAGCAGCCATGACGATGAAACTACTGATCCGTTTGATCATCAAAAATACCCAGTTAGTGAAAGGTACAAGCCATGTTGGTCATCTGAGCCTGCAATGCTGCCCAAGTCTAACCATGCGGCAGTGATACTAATATCTTTATTTGGAGTCCAAGCAACAAAGATATCTGCCCAGTCATCTTCATCGAGGTTTAAATTGTCGGGTTTTTGTCTATATTCCACGCCTACGGCCAACTCTCGACTTAAAAAGATGGCAGCAGAACCTTCCCATTGCACTTCTTTATTTTCTCCAGGTCCTCCAAACCCTAGCAGGCCTAGTTCATTAGCATCGGTATAACGCGCTGTTATATTCCAAAACAAGTTATAACCAGCAACCGCACCAACATGTAGTTTGCTAGCAGCTAGATACCAATCAGTGCCACTACTGTCTTTGGCATTAAGCGCCTTGGCAACATCGTTATCATCAAGATGTTTATATTGCATGCCTAGACTCACCATCGGCCATGAGCTATACACTAAGTCTCCATAGAGTCGAGCTTTGGCGCCAAAAATACGTTGTTCTATATCGGTATCTAGGGCATCAACTCTAAATGATTGATGAGCCAATGAGAATTCAACACGATCATAAAGATTAAGTTGAGCACCACATGAACGAAGTCGAAAGTCATCTACTTTTGCTTGGCTGCAAAATACATTGGCAGCAACTTCATCTTGAGATGCATAACCTGCTAATTGTGCCCAAGGTACCAGTCCACCACCTGCGGAACCTTCAACTTGTGATACGCCGGGTGTGGCGATCAACTTACCATCTGCGGCCATCAATTGGCTTGAAAATAAAATCAGAATAGTTAGGTAAGCGAGTTTAATTATTTTGATAATACTGTTCCAACCACTCAATAAAAGCATCACTTGCCATGGGCCTAGCCAAAAAATAACCTTGAATATGATCACATTGCATCGCTTTAAGTAGCTCTAGACTTTCATTATTTTCAAGGCCTTCGGCTACCACGGATAAACCAAGGCGATGGCCAAGTGTAATTGTCGAGCTGACAATGATCTGATCAGTTTCTGAGCTATCAAGTTTCATAATAAAACTTTTGTCTATTTTGAGCTCATCGACGGGCAATTGTTTTAATTTTGCTAATGATGATTCGCCGATACCGTAGTCATCAACCGAAATGCTATAACCGCTTTCTTTGAGTTCAACAAGAAGGGCAATGGCTTGCTCTTCATCTTCCATCAAATCACGCTCAGTCACTTCCAAGGTGATCTGTTCGGGAGAGACATTATATTTGTCCGAGGCGATTTTTAAGTTAGTTTGGAACTCCGGATGGCTTAAATCTTGTGCTGAAACATTGATAGCCGCTTCGATGTTTATCCCTTGTTTTTTCCACTCAGCTACTTGTTTTAAAACAGTATCAACGACCCAGGTAGTTAACTCAAAGATAATGCCTGTTTGCTCTGCATAACTAATAAAGAGTTCTGGAGAGACAAAACCTAATTCAGGATGTTGCCAACGGATGAGCGCTTCAACTTTATCTATTTTTCCTGATGTTAAGTTCAATTTTGGCTGGTAGTTCATATACAACTGGCCATCATCAACGACCAATGCATGTTTCAGGCTTTCGACGATTTTTAAATGTTCTAAGCGGGCCTCTTCTTCACCTTGTTGATAATAACGAACTGGATTTTTTTCTTTTTCGGCGTAGTCGAGAGCAATCATTGAACGCCTGAAAATGGCTTCAGGATCATCACTATCTTGAGGAAAGACAGTAATGCCGACCCAAAACTTTAAACTAAGTGACAATGAATTAACCTGCAAGGGTTCTGCTAACAGTTTTAAAAAGTCTTGCACTCGGTCATCGACATTATCGGAATTAGACAGTGGGATCAGAGATAAAAATACATCACCATCGATGCGTGCATGTGTGCTGGTTTCGGTGTCAAAATCTAGCAAACGTTTTGCTAAAGCTTTTAAACATTGATCACCGACTTGAATGCCTAAGGCATCATTTAAATTGCTAAAACCACGAATATTGATGGCAATTAATAAGGCGTTTTTTTCGGGGTTTAACTCTTTATTAATAAGCTGTCTAAAGGTATGGCGATTATATAAGTGGGTCAAAGTATCGTGTTGACCTTGTTTTAAAATATGCTGTTCACGGGCATGAATTTCTTTACCCATTTCAGAAAATGCATCAAATAAAGTCGCGATTTCCTGACTCATTTTTTTGTCAGCAACAATATGACTGTATTGACCTTGGGCAAATTCTTTGGCAACACCAACTAAATGTGAAAGTGGTTTGGTAAGTTTTTTTGCAAATAAACCGCTGATTAGAATAGCGGCCAACATGATGAAACTGGCAATAATAGTAATGGTTGAAATTAATTCATCATATTCTTTATAGGTTGCCGATAAATCAGCGGTTAGGAATACGGTGATAGGGTTATTTTTTGTTGCGGCAAGATCTAGTTGACGACTATCGAATGTAGGGCGGTCCCAAAAAAACCATGGCAAGGTGGCTGACATGAGTTGTTGCTGTGGAGCTAGTGATTCAGAAAATGACATCGAACTAGTTAATAATTTATCTTCATCAGCAAAAAAACTGACATCAAGTCCCGTCAAACTTTTTAATTCATTGCTCACTGAAGCATCAATTTCAAAACCGATTAACGTATAAGCAACAGGTCGAGGTGCATTAACCGGTTGAGCCAGTATTTGATATAAGGTTTTTTGCAAAATTACAAAATGCGCTTCGCCTTGTTCTTCTAATACTTGGCTCAACGATTCTTTTTGCATCATATTGAGATTGAATTGGCCACGGCTGGACGAAATTAACTGACCTTGTAAATCTGTTAATAACATCAGATCAGCATCAATTCGTTGGCCATGATTAAGTAAAACACTGCTGATGGTTTCAGCATCTTTACTTGTAACGGCTTGTTTGAAACCAAAATCAGCGGTTAATACACGTGCTGCGGTGGTGAGTAATTTTTCTTTTTCCTGCAAATACTGCTCAAATACATTTTGAGCATTATTGATGCTGTCAGAAATTTGTTTCTTATTAAATTGACTCGTCGACCACCATGAGCCGGCCTGAATGATGATGGAAGTAATCAGCACCAAACCAGTACATAACAGGATAATGCCTTGTCGAAGACTAGCGGTTTTAGTCTTCATCGCCGAAGGTATCTCCAAAAGTATCTCGAGCTGGCGGTGGTGCCGTTTTTATAGAGAATGAATATTGTCCATCAGTACTTGAAGCCTCATTCAAATCAAAAATTTCGCGATCTTCCGGAATTTTTTGTTGCTGAGGGTGCCAAACGCTAATCTGATCTGTTGTGAGATTAATGTCTAAGTTTACCTTGCCATCGGAGTCGCTAATCATCGCTGAATTTTTAGCGACATAAATGCTGCCAACCATAGAGTCATGAATATTACAGCCGACGATGACCACGCCATTTTGTTCAAACTCGACCGAACTTTTTGGTTTTCCTGCATAGAGTTTGAGTTCAAATGGTTTAGCGGGTGAAAAAGAATAAACATGGTGGCGAATATTATCGCTGTTAGGGAATAGCACAGACTGACCTTGTTTGATCAATAATAAGTCAGGCAGAAAACGTTTGTTGACCTGATCCATTATCTCCGGTTCAGACGATGCAATATCGGATGTTGACGTGGGACCAATTACTTCAACAACCGCATTTTTTAAGGGTTGACCATCACCGTCGTTGATTTGAATGATGGTGTTTGCTGAATGGACAATAGGCGTAACAAATACAG
>Ga0209495_1001281_pt1 | contig 17721 bp, 20 predicted proteins | sample EN1Hudsemesocosm_FD_184629 | JGI IMG/M metagenome (GOLD analysis project Ga0209495, IMG submission 184629) | Methane-oxidizing microbial communities from mesocosms in the Hudson Canyon - EN1E Hudson Canyon (SPAdes) (version 2) | ecosystem: Environmental > Aquatic > Marine > Cold seeps | place... | reverse complement strand
CTAAGAGAGTCATTTGGACTGGAAAGGCCAGAAACAAGAAACCCCGCTTTCGCGGGGCTTTGGTTACTTCTTAATAGTTGAGTTTTGTATGGTGGTGGCTATACCTAGATTCGAACTAGGGACCCCATCATTATGAGTGATGTGCTCTAACCAACTGAGCTACATAGCCATACCAAGCCGGTCATTTTACGATTCTATTAATGAAATATCAAGTTATTTATCAAATTAAAGCCAATCACTTAATTTAATGCCAAAACCAATACTATTTGAATGTGAGTTGTAATCAATTAAGCTTTCACCATAACCATTAAACCATTGAACGTAACCATTGATATTATGACTTAGGGGGAAGGTCCAACTTAGGGGGAAGGTCCAACCTAGCTCGAATGCACCATGATTGTCGCTAAAGTCTCAATTATTTCGTGTCATTAAGCTAAACGAGTGTTTCGCTTTTTTATACACACCGCTTAATTCAAAGTTACCTAAATACTCATCAATATCCGGATTATCATCATTATCTCTTTCCTCAGATAGCCTTATCCATGGCTTAAAAGAAAAATAAGCATTACCTTTCTCAACAATAAAATCAGTAAAGATCCTATTCCAGCTTCGCGATAGCGATCCTGCTTGTCCATTTGATTGATGGACAATACCTGTCCTTATGATTGAGTTTCGAAAGCCCCATAATTCACTGTCATTTTTGAATGAGAACCAAAGTTCTGGTTCATGATTAGTTTCACGAAATGGCGAAGAGCTCTCTTTATTAAATTGCTGCCAAAAAAAACGTCCTGTATAAGCGGCATATAAATCGCCATTAGCAGCAAAGAGGTCTCGAACCAGCGGTACTTTAACACTCATCTGAAACTTTGTTTCCCAAGGTTGTAGATGTACATCACCATTAGGAAAAGCGACATTAAAAGCTTACTCGTTTGGCGAAGCTAAATTATGACTAAGAATAATATAGTTTGGCTTATGTGGGATTAGCGAAAATGTAGATTTTTCACCTATTCCTTCAATTTTTAGGCGATTATCAATCGCTGATTCTATTGTATTATCTTCAGCCAGTGTAAAAGCGATCGACTCAGATAAGTTTTTTTCATTGTCTAACAATTCATTATTCGCAGTAATGCCTTTGCATAGTGCTTTTAACTCACCAATCGTGACTGAATTATTTGAAATGAGCAGCTACTGTTGTAAGCATTCAGTGAAACTATTGGCAGCAAAGACTTGTAAGGGTAGTTGCGCTATTACAAGTAAGACTATGCTTGAAATTAGTTTCACATTAACTTCCTTTTACTTAGCTGAAAGGATGACACATGCTGGTCACATAGACATTACACATTAAAGCGGAAATGCATTACATCGCCATCTTTAATAATATATTCTTTACCTTCAAGACGCCATTTACCTGCATCTTTGGCACCTGCTTCACCTTTATAGCCGACAAAGTCTTCATAGCTAATTACTTCAGCACGAATAAAGCCTTTTTCAAAGTCAGTGTGGATAACGCCAGCACCTTGAGGCGCTGTTGCGCCAAGCGGTACGGTCCATGCTCTCACTTCTTTCACTCCAGCGGTAAAGTAAGTTTGTAACCCCAATAAGTTATAACCACTCTGAATAACACGGTTTAAACCCGGCTCTTCTTGGCCTAATTCTTCTAGAAACTCTGCTTTTTCTTCCGCATCTAACTCTGCAATTTCAGACTCAATAGCAGCACAAATACTGACAATTGAAGCACCTTCTTGTGCCGCTAACTCTGCCACAACATCCAATAGTGGGTTATTTTCAAAACCATCTTCAGCTACATTAGCAATATACATTGTTGGTTTGATGGTTAATAGGTGTAGCTCAGTCAATAGTGCTAACTGATCCTCATCTAAGTTCATGCCGCGGACAGGTTTCCCTTCATTTAGCACTTCACTCATTTGCTTTAGCAGCTCTAAACGTGCCTTAGCTACTTTATCGCCTCCTTTGGCATCACGCGTTGTTTTGGTGATCGCTTTATCAACACTTTCTAGATCAGATAATGCTAACTCTGTATTGATCACTTCGATATCATCTAAAGGTGATATTTTATTGGCAACATGGATAACATTTTCATCTTCAAAGCAACGTACAACATGTGCAATAGCATCTGTTTCACGAATATTTGCTAAAAACTTATTACCTAGGCCTTCACCTTTAGATGCTCCAGCAACAAGGCCTGCAATATCTACAAATTCCATTGTAGTTGGTAAAACACGCTCAGGGGTAACAATTTCAGCTAAGGCATCCATACGGTGATCAGGAACTGGAACGATGCCAACATTTGGCTCAATAGTACAGAATGGGTAGTTTTGAGCTTCAATTCCAGCTTCAGTTAATGCATTAAATAATGTTGATTTACCTACATTGGGCAAGCCAACGATGCCACACTTAAATCCCATGATACTTTTCCTATTGTGAATGCAGCCAGTTCATGGCTTTATCTAAATTGCCTGATAATACATCAGGTAACACCCTTAACGAATCGTCTATTGCATGTCGAACTAATTGTCTGTCTGCTTGTGATGGTTTACTGAGAACGAAGTCAGAGACTTGGCGACTATCACCAGGATGATTAATGCCAAGGCGACAGCGTAAAAAATCTTTGCCACCAGAATGGGCGATAATATCTCGTAAGCCATTATGACCACCATGACCACCACCGCGTTTTAAGCGTGCCGTACCAGCAGATAGATCAAGTTCATCATGAATAACGAGAATATTTGATAGGGGAATTTTATAAAAATTTGCTAATGCTGCTACTGATTGACCACTGCGGTTCATAAACACCAGTGGTTTTAGCATAAAGAGCTTATGTTCTGATAAATGGCTCTGGGCCAACTGACCATGAAACTTATTTTCAACAGAGAATGTTGCATTTAAGTCATGTGCCAGCTGATCCAGCCACCAATACCCGACATTATGTCGAGTGTGTTCATATTGAGGGCCTGGATTACCCAATCCTGCGATTAACCAGTTAGCCATAGTGCCAGCCCCTCAATAGTGACTGAATTACTCTTCAGTCGCTACGTCTTCTTCAGCTGCTTCAGCATCATCTTCTTCAGCCACACCACGTGGAGTGTGGATACTTACAACTGCTTGATCGTACGTTGAGCGAGTGCCTTCTTCTAACTCTTCATCTTGCACATGAGTTAGCGCTGTTAATGTAACGCCTTCAGGCAAGACAAGTTCAGTCAAGTGGATACTGCCATCAAGTTCGAGTGTAGATATATCAACTGCGATGAACTCGGGTAAGTCTTTTGGTAAACAAGAGATTTCAACATCCGTCATTAAGTGAGATACTTTACCACCATCTTTAACACCAGGCGCTACATCATCACCAATGAAATGAAGTCGTACAGTCATTGTCATTGCATGTTTAGCATCTACACGTAAGAAATCAGCATGCATTATTTTCACATCGCTTGCTGGGTGGCGTTGTAGATCTTTTAATACTACTTGCTGCTCTTTACCATCAACAACAACCGTTAAAATATGAGCATAGAATGCTTCTTCTTGGAGGTGACGTAGGAATTTGTTGTGATCCAATGTCAATGACACAGGAGCATCACTACCACCATACATAATTGCTGGAACTTTACCTGCGTGACGTAGGCGGCGGCTCGCACCCTTCCCTTCGTCTGTGCGTAGTTCAGCTTGAACTTCAAATAAATCTTTCATTTTCTTCTCCAAAAATCATGAGTAAAACCGTGATTTTACCCATTAAAAATGCCGCCAAAGTGGCGGCGCATTGTTTACTCTTGCGACCAGAGTAAACATCAGCAAGCTCAATAGAGGCCTCGCTTTACAGATTAATATCGCTCTAATTAATTAAAGCGATATTAATCCATATATAAGGAGCTAACTGACTCCTCATTACTAATTCTGAACATGGCCTCTGCTAACATTTCGGCAATACTTAAAGGCCTGATTTTTTTACAAGCAGTAGCATTTGGCTGTAGCGGAATAGTATCTGTTACGACTAATTCATCTAATACTGATCTGTCAATATTATCCACAGCAGGGCCAGATAAAACCGGATGTGTACAGTAAGCTACAACTCGTTTTGCGCCATGTTCTTTCAATGCTGCTGCAGCGGCGCATAATGTACCAGCAGTATCAACCATGTCATCAATCAGCACACAGTTACGGCCATCAACATCACCAATAATATTCATTACTTTGGCAACATTAGCTTTAGGGCGGCGTTTATCAATAATCGCCAAGTCAACATCAAGGTGCTTAGCGAGTGCACGAGCACGAACAACACCACCGATATCAGGAGATACTACAACAAGATCGGTATATTTATGCTTCCATACATCGGCTAATAAAACAGGTGAGGCATAGACGTTATCAACGGGACAATCAAAGAAACCTTGAATTTGGTCTGCATGAAGATCAACCGTCAAAATTCTATCAGCACCCACGCCGGTCAACATATTTGCAACTACTTTAGCAGTGATCGCGACACGTGCTGAACGTGGTCGACGATCCTGACGTGAGTAGCCAAAATAGGGTACAACTAGTGTAATACGTTTTGCAGAGGCACGACGAATAGCATCCGTCATCACCATTAATTCCATCAGATTGTCATTGGCAGGCATTGAAGTAGGTTGAACAATAAATACGTCTTTACCACGCACATTGTCTAATATTTCAACCATGATCTCGCCATCGCTGAATTTTTCTACCGTTGCTTTGCCAAGAGGCACACTTAGGAAGTTCGCAATTTTCTTAGATAAAGTGCGATTGGAATTGCCTGAGAAAACCATCATTCGGCTATCAGCAGTACGTTCTTGTAACTCGAGAAGTCTATTTTTCACGGTGAAAGCTGAAGGCTCTATTGCAAAACAAAAAAGTGGCTGGGGTACCAGGATTCGAACCTGGGAATGCAAGGATCAAAACCTTGTGCCTTACCGCTTGGCGATACCCCAACAGAAAAACTTATTTTAACATCTCACAGTATGTCTTGGCTTCTTTTTTTTCTAAAAAAATCAATTGCGATACAGTGGCGATTGATTACACCCTTTAGCAATAAATGCTTGCCATTTACTTGGCAACTCGTTCATTACCTTTTGTGCGTCTTGCTGGCTATCAAAACTAGCAAATACACACGCTCCTGTTCCGGTCATAACTGGTTCAGCGTAATGCCCTAACCAATCGATTACCTCTGCAACAGGCGGGTAATCGTTTCTTACTACTTCCTCACAAACATTCCTGCCTTCCCCTGAAAGGAAGCCGGCAATTGTCATAGAATCACAATCACGTGTCAAGACTGGTGACGAAAAAACTTTAGCTGTAGAGACATGGCAATCTGGAACAACAACTAGATACCATGGTTCACGGGGTGATATCGCTGTTAATTTTTCACCCACTCCTTCGGCCCATGCAGCATATCCATAGATAAAAACAGGTACATCTGCGCCAAGCATTAAGCCTAATTCGGCTAAAACATGTTTCGATAAGCCGCAGTCCCATAGCGAGTTTAGAGCAACTAAAGTGGTTGCCGCGTTCGAGCTGCCACCACCTAAGCCTCCCCCCATGGGCAAATGTTTCTCTAAAGAAATTATGACACCACACTTTTCACTGGCATATTTTTGCAATAATTTAGCCGCGCGCACTATTAAGTTATCTGCATCATCGACACCTGCAATAGGCGTTGCCAAAATTATGTCTGACTTATCGGTCTTGCCAAAAGATAAATAGTCACAATAATCTAAAAACTGAAAGGCCGTTTGTAATTCATGGTAGCCATCACTACGTTGGGCGGTAATATGCAAAAAAAGATTAATTTTTGCTGGTGAAAGCCACTGCTTCACTTAGCGATCCTCCAATGCATCGATTGTTCGATGGTGGTACGCTCCCAGTCTGAAATAACAATTCTTAAGCTTCGATCGCCTTGCTTAATAAAAATCTTAGCCGGCATCGAATAATGCTCAAATGGAATGTAACGCTTATAATCGATCTGCCAGCCCTGTTGAAGTAGAGAAGTCACTCTTCCTTGATGATCAAATTCAATCAACTCATAGTCTTGCTGAGCATAGGGCATACCCCTTAGCCAATCACGTAAAGCTTCGATGGGGAGTGGCATATTTAATGCTTCTTTTAGCAATGTCTCAGGGCTTGCTGAGGACAGAATCTGGCCATCATCCATTATTAAAATCGCCTTTCCTTGCTGACCTTTCAATATTGCGCCACCTTGTGCAAACGGGCCTTGTAACTTCACCTGATAAGTACCATTGAATTCCTGCCAGATTAGGCCTGCATTCCATGACTCTCTCTTTTGAGAAATGACTGAGCGTCCTTGGATCTCCCAATTATTTAGTTTCACTAACTGTGGAAAGCGAGTATTCCAAAACACGTCTGCACCATCTTGTTCTAATGGTAATTTGGCTTGCCAAATTGGAACACAAGCTGTCACCAGCAACGTTAATGACAGTATGAACAGTCGTAACATTACTGACCAAATCTCCGCATGGTGTCATTAAGTAATTTATCATCAGAAGCTTTTTTGAGCCCTTGCTGCCAAACCCGTTTAGCCTCATCGTGCATTCCTTGCTGCCATAACACCTCACCTAAATGTGCTAAAAACTCAGGATCAGGTTGAATAGCTACAGCTTGTTTTAAATACGTGCGGGCTTTATCAAGTTCTCCCAATCGATAATAAACCCAACCCAAACTATCAATATAAAAGGGATCATTTGGTGATATAGCCATTGCACGCTGAATTAATGCCAAGGCTTCTTCGTGACGATCTGTTCTATCTGTCAGGGTATAACCTAATGCATTAAGCACTGTTGCATTGTTAGGTTCCAACTCTAGAATCTTTTTAAGATCCTGTTCGAAAATAGCCAGTTGGCTTAATGCCTCAGCCACCATTGCTCGCCCATACAACAATTTCTGATTATCGGGATACAGCGTAAGTGCCTCACTATATAGTTCAAATGCGGCTTGTTTTTGTTGTCGCTCTCTTAAAAAAGCACCTTCAAAAATATAGTATTGCTCTGCCTGATCAGCATTTTCTGTGCGTACTAACTTTAAATGCAAGCGCGCTTGTTCTAACTGGCCATCATCTGCTAATAAATTGATATATCGCCCCTGTGCAGATTTATATCGTGGGCTTTCCACCGGTACAGAAGCGAACCAAATCAATGCTGCTTCACTATTTTTTTCCAGTTCTTCTGCTAAACCCATAAAATAAGCGGCCTGCTTTCCTGGATCATCCAATAAAATAAGCTGACTAAAGTAACTCTTTGCTACTTCACCGTCTTTTTCTTCTAAGCCTAATAATCCTAATGCAAATATAACCTCTTCATTTTTAGGTAATTTGGCATGTAATTGTTCAAAAATATCTTTTGCTTCCGCCGTCTTACTGTTTTCACCTAACAACTTAGCATAAGCAAACAATACATCATCACTCGCTTCGCGCCTAGAACCTGGCTTTTTTAATACTGCAAGCGCTTCACTTCCTTTACCTTGTCGCTGTAATATTTCAGCCTTAAGGATAAGTACATCTTCTCGTTCAATCTGTTGCGCCAAGACCTTTTCAATATCGGGTAATGCAAGTTCATACTGTTGGTAATACGCCGCTAATCGAGCATAGATAAATAAGGCGTCAGAGTTATTCTCTTTATAGGCCTCTATACTTTTTAATACCCTTAATCCATCTTCTGACGGAGCTAACTCACTTAAATTATCAGCAATTTTGGCCAAAATAAGACGGTTTTTTTCTGGCGCTAGGTTCAATGCTTTATTGGTTGACTGAATCAGACCATCAAAGTCACCACTCATAATTAAGAATGGTGTTTGCATAATATATATTTCAGCATTATCAGGCTCAACTTCTAACCAGCGTTTTAAAGCACGATTAATTCGTGTTTTATCACGAGTAAAATTAGCGACCTGAGTAGATCGACTAGCCAATGCTGGCGAATCAATAGTCAAAGCTGCTTTATTGTAAAGTTCTGTGGCGACAGAAATTTCACCACGCTGGCCCGCTAATTCGGCTGTTAGAACATAATAAACCAATTCAGAATTGAGCGGAAGCGGCTCAACTTCTGCAACTTCAACAGGGGATTTTTCAAGCTGATTAATACCCTGTTCAATCGGTTGAACTGGTGCAGTGCTTGCACATGCAGTTAATGATATAGCTACGCAAACTGATAAATAAGGCTGCAAAACCTGCCCCTTTTTTTGCCACAACAATTGTAATAAACCCATAATAAAACGACCTGTCTGACTGATTTTGTTAGAATGGCACATTATCTTTACGCCTATCTAACAATAAATAGTTAATATTAGACTGTAAAGTTTACCAGTATTTTTAAAGACAAATAATTCTCAATACGATATGCAGCTTGTTGCCATAGGCATAAACCACACATCAGCCCCCGTCAATATTCGGGAGAAAATTGCATTTAATGCGGACAAGCTACCCTCCGCATTGGCATCCTTACACCTATTGCCAGGTGTTGTTGAAGCCGCAATCATATCAACCTGTAACCGTACTGAAATTTATTGTCACATTAATGACGAGTATGACTGCAATATTGATAATTGGTTGCATGAATTTCATCAGCTAGCCCCAGAATCATTGAATCACTACCTTTATCGGCACCAAAATAAAGATGCCATTCAGCATTTATTCCGCGTCGCCTGTGCCTTAGACTCAATGGTATTAGGTGAGCCACAAATTCTTGGTCAAATAAAAACAGCCTACAGCCAAGCTCTTAATTCAAAAACTATTGGTAAAAGTTTAGGTCGCTTATTCCAGCATGCCTTTACAGTAGCCAAACAGGTGCGAACAGACACAGAAATTGGCAGCAGCCCCGTTTCTGTTGCTTTTGCAGCCGTTAGCCTTGCTAGACAAATATTTTCCAACCTTGCGGAATCAACTGCCTTACTAATAGGTGCGGGAGAAACGATTGAACTAGCCGCTAGGCATCTTCATGATAATGGTGTGGGACGGATTATCATTGCCAACCGTACCCTTGAACGTGCTCATACCCTCGCTGAGCAGGTTAATGGTTATGCCATTAGTCTTAGTGAAATGCCAGTTCACCTTGCCGAAGCAGATATAGTCATTAGCTCAACAGCAAGCCAACTACCCATACTTGGTAAAGGTACTGTTGAACGTGCTCTAAAACAACGAAAACGACGGCCCATTTTCATGGTTGATATTGCCGTTCCTCGTGATATTGAACAAGAAGTATCAACCTTAGAAGACATCTATCTTTACTGCGTCGATGATCTCCATGAGATTATTAACGAAAGCCTGCAATCTCGACGTGAAGCAGCGCTTCAGGCTGAAGAGATCATTGAAGCTCAAGTAGACAACTTCAGTGCATGGCTACGAACTCAGGATGCAGTCCCAGTCATTTGTGCTATTCGAGACATGGCTGAAATAGAAAGTGATTACTTACTTAAAAAATCATTGAAACAACTGGAACAAGGCCAAGATGCAGAGAAAGTACTCAGTGAACTTGCTCGAACACTGACCAATAAATTACTCCATGAGCCAAGTAGGCAATTGCGTCAATCAGGCTTTAATACCGATAATAACCTAATCGAAGCGGCCCGTAGCCTCTTTAATATCAAGGACTAAACTAAGCTGTGAAAGATTCAATAAAAAACAAACTGGAAACGCTCGTAGAACGCCATGAAGAAATATCAGGCTTACTCTCTGAGCCAGCAACAATGGCTGATCAAAATAAATTTCGTGAACTTTCACAAGAATATGCTCAATTAGAACCAGTAGTCGCTAATTTTAATAATTATACACAATGCCTTGTAGATATTGATGATGCCAAATCCATGCTTAAAGAAGATGATAAAGAGATGCGTGAGATGGCAAAAGAGGAGTTAGCAGCCGCCCAAGAAACTGAGCAAAAGCTTGAACTTGAGCTTCAAAAATTACTCTTGCCTAAAGATCCCAATGACCAACGTAATATATTTCTTGAGGTACGTGCAGGAACAGGTGGTGATGAGGCAGCTCTCTTTGCTGGCGATTTATACCGAATGTATACACGTTATGCTGAGTCACGCCGTTGGACGGTCGAGCTTATCAATGCCCAAGAAAGTGAACACGGTGGTTATAAAGAAGTCATTATTCGTATAATCGGTGAGGGTGCCTTTTCACGTTTGAAATTTGAGTCAGGTGGCCATCGAGTACAACGCGTACCTGAAACTGAATCTCAGGGTCGCATACATACCTCGGCATGTACTGTAGCAATCATGCCTGAAGCAGATGAAGTCGACCAAGTTGATATTAACCCATCGGATCTACGTGTTGATACCTTTCGTGCATCCGGTGCCGGTGGTCAGCATGTGAATAAAACAGACTCGGCAATTCGACTTACCCATATACCTACAGGTATTGTGGTCGAATGTCAGGATCAGCGCTCACAACATAAAAACCGGGCACAAGCTATGTCAGTATTACAGTCACGTATCATGGCTGAAAAACAAGATAAAATTGATTCAGAACAAGCCGAAACGCGTAAATTACAAGTCGGGACAGGCGATCGTAGCGAGCGAATTCGTACTTATAACTTCCCACAAGGTAGGCTTACTGAGCACCGTATCAACTTAACCCTATACAAATTAGCAGACATAATGGGCGGTGATCTTGAACAAATTATTGAACCTTTAATTAATGAATATCAAGCAGATCAATTAGCCTCATTAGCTACTGAAGGCCAATAAGTCTTTTTAACTAAAGCTTATTACTGCTTCGGCAATAAGGTAGCCGACAGCGGCAACGACTAAAGCAGCAATAACGATAAAGGCAAGAGGCGATGAACTGCTCTTTTCCTGTTCTTCGCTGCTTTCTGGTGCCACTTCCCCCTCATACAACACATTATCAGCACGAGTACGCTCTTGATTATCAACAGATAAGGTATACGTCACCACCTGTCCGATAATCGGCTTCGTTTTGCGTATTGTAAATGCCTTGATATGTACGAAGATCTGCTTTTCTTGACCCTCTGTTTCAAGAAAACCAAAGCCTTTTCTACCATTCCAATACTTAATCGTGCCTGTTAATCTTTTTTCTTTCATAATTCATTTAGCCAATCTTGGGGTTTAAGGAAGTGTTCATATAATTTACTTTCAGGGCTACCTGCTTCAGGTTGCCAGTTATATTGCCACTTAACTAAGGGTGGCAGGGACATTAAAATTGATTCAGTACGCCCATCTGACTGAAGTCCAAACAAAGTACCACGATCATAAACTAAGTTAAATTCAACATAACGACCACGGCGATACAGTTGAAAATCCCGCTCTCGTTTGCCGAAAGATATTTCTTTACGCTTTTCTACAATCGGTAAATAAGCTTGAGTATAACTGTCGCCGATACTTTTTATCATATTAAAACAATGTTCAAAGCCACTTTCATTTAAATCATCAAAAAACAAACCGCCAACACCTCGGGGTTCATCACGATGCTTTAAAAAGAAATACTCATCACACCATTTTTTATAATCTGCGTAAACATTCTCACCAAAAGGATCACAGGCCGATTTAGCGACTTGATGCCAAGCAATTACGTCTTCATCAAAACCATAATATGGCGTTAAATCGTAACCACCACCAAACCACCAAATAGGTTCTTCACCTTCTTTTTCAGCAATAAAAAAACGCACATTGGCATGTGATGTCGGCACATAAGGATTATGGGGATGGATAACTAATGAAACACCTACAGCCTCAAAACTACGTCCCGCTAGTTCGGGTCGACTTGCGGTTGCTGATACAGGCAAACTATCACCCGTCACTTGTGAGAAATTAACACCGCCTTGCTCAAAAATAGCGCCATCCGTTAGCACTCGTGTTCTGCCACCACCACCTGAGCCTTCTCGTTGCCAATTATCTTCAACAAACGTCGATTGACCATCAGCCTGTTCAATTTGCTGACAAATACGATCTTGCAAATCTAATAAATATGCGCGAACGGCACTTATATTAGGTGAATTCATCGTATTTTCTCTCCTGTTTGAGCATCTCTAATTTCAGTTGGCTTGTCTAAACCTGAGCATGTGCCAGACAATACAACTTGAATTTCAGATAACTGATTATTGACTTGCCATTTTGTTTTTGCTGGTCGCATACCGGCTCTATTTGCACTTGTAGAAATAATTGGACCTCCAAATTCTCGGCACAAATGAGCGGTTTGTCGATGTGCTGTTACACGTACCGCTATCGTATCATGCTCACCCGTTAAGAATGAGGGTAAGCCCTCACTGGCAGGAAGAAGCCATGTAGTCGGCCCAGGCCATGTCGCTTCAAGTAATTTCAATGTATCTTCTGGCAGCTTCGCAATAAATGGCTGCAATTGCTTTAAATCAGAGCCGATAATTATTAAACCTTTTTGCCATGGTCGTTGCTTGATTATTAATAATTGTAATACCGCTTCTTTATTCCAGGGATCGCAGCCTAAGCCATAAACGGCTTCTGTCGGATAAGCGATTACCTCGCCAGATTTTAATGCGCTTACTGCCTGATTTATTTTCCAATTATAATTCATAGTTCATTACTCTAAATACAACAATGCCGCTAATTAGCGGCATTGTATATAACTTCATTTAACAAAAGACAAGTGACAACTTAACCGCGTTGACGTTTTTTAATCATCATGTCTTCAATAAATGGCGTTAAAATAACTTCCATTGCTAAACCTAATTTGACTGCAGGAATAACTAAGTTATTTGGGCGAGACATAAATGAGTCTTTCAACATGCTCAAATAAAAGGGAAAGTCGGCCATTTTAGGTTCTTTAAAACGTATCACCACTAAGCTTTCATCTGGCGTAGGAATTTCACGCATCACAAATGGGTTTGATGTATCAATTAATGGCACACGTTGAAAGTTTATATGTGTACGCGAAAATTGTGGCGTAATGTGATGAATATAATCAGGCAGTCTCTTAAGAATAATATCGACAACCGCTTCTGTAGAGTAGCCCCGGTTAGAACAATCACGCTTAATTTTTTGGATCCATTCAAGGTTAATAACCGGAACCACACCAATCAATAAATCGGTAAATTGTGCAATATTGACATCATCTGTCACAATACCGCCATGAAGTCCTTCATAAAATAGTAAGTCTGTATTGCCATCAATCTCTTCCCATGGCGTAAATGTGCCAGCAGGTTGCTTATAAGGTATACCTTCAGCATCGCTATGAATATAGAAGCGTCTTTCACCTTTACCTGTTTCAGCGTAATTTTGAAATAAACTCTCCAAGCTATTAAGATCATTACCCTCAGGACCGAAATGCGTTAATACTTGTCCTTTTGCTTCTGCTTCTGCAGTCGCCACACGCATTCCTGCTCGATCATATTTATGAAAGCTATCGCCTTCTACTATCACAGGGCGGATCCCACCACGACGGAAAATATCTTCAAATGCATGTTTAACAGTCGATGTTCCAGCACCAGAGGATCCGGTGACAGCAATAATTGGATGGGCAACAGACATTAACCTTGCTCCTTAAGCCTTAATGTTAAAATTGTTTTTGTTGTTCGCGTGCAATCGCACGATAAGCAATATCCGTACGAAAGAATTTGTCATCCCAGTCGATACAATCCACTGCTTTATATGCTTTATTTTGTGCCTCGGCAACTGTATTGCCTAAAGCAGTGGCACATAGCACTCGTCCGCCAGAGGTAATTACCTTGCCATCTTTTGATGCTGTTCCTGCATGAAATACCTTAGCATCATCGTTATCAGCCACCTCTAAACCACTAATAACATAACCTTTGCGGTAAGCATCAGGGTATCCACCAGCAGCTAATACGACACCCACTGCCGCACGTGAATCCCATTGCGCTTCAACAGTATCTAACTTCCCATCTAAAGCAGCATCACACAAAGCCACTAAGTCAGATTGCAGCCGCATCATAATCGGCTGTGTTTCAGGATCACCAAAACGACAGTTATATTCAACGACACGTGCTGCTCCAGCTTCATCAATCATCAATCCGGCATATAAAAAACCAGTATAAGGACGCCCATCATCAGCCATGCCTTTCACTGTAGGCTCAATCACTTCTGACATAATCCGGTCAAAGACTTCAGCCGTTACGACTGGAGCAGGGGAATAAGCACCCATACCGCCAGTATTAGGCCCCTGGTCACCATTATCACGCGCTTTATGGTCTTGCGACGTTGCCAATGGAAGAATATTTTTTCCATCGACCATTACAATAAAACTAGCTTCTTCGCCAAGCATAAACTCTTCGATGACTACTCGGTGTCCGGCATCACCAAAGGCATTGCCTGATAGCATATCTTCTACGGCATCAATTGCTTGTTGTTCCGTCATTGCGACAATAACGCCTTTACCCGCGGCTAAACCATCAGCTTTAACGACAATCGGCGCTCCCTGATCTTTAATATAGGCAACCGCTGGCTGCACTTCAGTAAAAGCTTGATAGTCTGCTGTTGGGATCTGATGTCGCGCTAAAAATTCTTTAGTAAAATTCTTTGAGGCCTCTAGTTGCGCTGCTTCTTTAGATGGCCCAAAACAGCGTAATCCCGCATCTTCAAACGCATCCACAACCCCTAAAACCAAAGGTACTTCAGGACCAACCACCGTCAAACTAATATCATTTTCTTTAGCAAAAGCGACTAATGCAGCGGTGTCCTCAACAGAAATAGCCACATTTTCAACATTAGCTTCTGCTGCACTTCCAGGGTTTCCCGGCGCTACAAAAACCTGTGAGCAACGTGGGGATTGAATTAATTTCCATGCCAAAGCATGTTCTCGACCACCACCACCAATGACTAAAACCTTCATATAACGCTTACCAAATTAACCAAGACAATCCGTTATAATACCTTAGATACAATAAGAACTGAATTATCTATATGGAAACATAGTTACAAATCAATACCTTTGCTAGGTAAACACCTACTATTTACACTGTTTAAGCAATCTCTTAATCGTCTCTCGAGAGCTTAACTTTTTAAGGATATGGCATGGCAGTGTTAATTCTTGCTAGTGCTCGCCTCACTGAATCATCACACTATTCTCAAGATGCAATGACCGTTGCCCTGAATTCATCACAATACAAATTTGCTCTTATCAATAGTGGCGGTCAGGGCATAATTGAAGTAGCCAAAAAGGGTGCTTATTCACCAGAAGAACTATCGATTATTATAGACTGCTTAATATAAGGGTTTTGTTTGGTTTTTAAAAAATAAGCTCATTAATTAATTGATTTTTAATCAAAAAAATAATAACCCTACTTATTCAAAAAAGTAATTAAAACAAAAGCTTCATATTTCTAATAAGGGTATGTATAATTCATCGACTTGATGCCTGGGTGGTGAAATTGGTAGACACAAGGGACTTAAAATCCCTCGGCTTCACGGCCGTGCCGGTTCGATTCCGGCCCTAGGTACCATCATATATCGAAGCCTCAGTAGTTTATTCTACTGAGGCTTTTTTATTGAACGTCAGTTTATTGCCTTTAATAATTACACGGTATAGGCTTCTGAACAAAGCTGCTAATTATTTTTTCTTGCGTATCTTGGAAGTTAAAGTGAAGTGCTATACCGATGCCCTCGTCTAAGTCTTGATTTAAACTACCTGTCACGCCATCAATGACAAGATTATTTGGCCCTGTGTCAGAATAAGCCGCTACTGGCACATCGTAAGCAAAAAATATCCGCTTTACGTGAGGACACAAATACATCTGCCGCTGCTAGCCATGACACAAGCTCTTTGCCGAATTTGGCGCCAGTAAACAAACGTCCGGATATTGTTTTATTAACCGTTCTAAATCAGGGCCACCAGCCACAATAACGTTACTGCCCCTCAATATCTTGTTCAAAAAAAATAGCACTATTTTTCTCTATTGAAACCAGCTCCATATTGAGGGAGATTGGTCGAGGCACATTAATAACCTGATGATTGTCCGAAGTAAAAATAATGGTATTGCCTTACACTAACAGGCTGAATAAACGTAAAACAATTCACTTAACGCCCCTTCGCTTCGAGGCTGTACACGCTCGATTCTAGATCTAAGTACTCTCCTATGAGGGTTTCAGTTGCCTCGTCTACTGAGGAGGGGGGGGGGTATGCTGCAGCTTCTATCGTAATGTTGAGCCCGATAAACCCTTACTGTTATTTAAGTAAAATACCGTATCTATATTTGATGCTAATACTTACACTGTAAATTGAGTCCCCAATGGACCATAATGCTAAACAAAATAGTCAGGTATGCGTTTGAGCTTTGAAGTAATATTGTACATCGGCTCTTGCTAATTAAGCAGTTAGAAAAACCATATCACACGCCTTTTTTTATGATGGATATAACTATAATGAAACCACAAGCAAGTATTGAAAAACATCAGGTAGAAGAACAAAGCTACTTCACAGTCAGCATAGAGGGCCATAGTAAAAATGAGAAGGTCAATACTCATTTTAAAAGTTTCCAAGATGCTTTAGATTTTATTCTGGAAAATGACTGGCAACTTAAGCGAGAACCGGTAAAGTCATCTTATGTTGAAATGCGATTTTTAAAACCATAATTCAATTGAGTAATAATTTATTTTTTGGACCATGTTGCTAGAACATCAACCCATGCAGAGCTATCATTCAAACAGGGAATCAAGTTCAACTCATCGCCGCCAGCTTCAATGAAAACCTCTTGACCTCGAATGGCAATTTCTTCTAATGTTTCCAAACAGTCTGTGACAAAGGCGGGACAAATTACCAGCACCTTTTTAGTACCTGCTTGTGCAAGTTCTTTTAATCGATCTTCTGTATTGGGCTCCAACCACTTATCCCGGCCTAAGCGTGATTGAAAGGCAACAGAATATTTACTTGAATCTAAGCCTGCTTTCTCAACAAAACGGGCCGTTGTTGTCATCACTTGATGGCGATAGCAGGTTTTATGCGCATCATGTGCTTGCTGACAACAATCAGCACTATTAAGGCAATGTTGACCGGTCGTATCAAGCTTTTTAATATGTGATTCAGGCAAGCCGTGATAACTAAATATAAGGTGATCATAGTCTTGTTCTAGATAAGGCTGAGCAGTGGCGACTAAGGCATCGATATAATCTGGTTCATCATAAAACGGTTCCAGCACATTTAATTTTACCGTCAAATTATGCTTATCAATCACTCGTTCAGCTTCTTCAATAGATGTTCTTACCGTACTATCAGCATAATGAGGATATAAAGGAATATATAAAACTTCTTCAATATTTTGTTGGTTGAGTAACAATAACTGACTTTCGATACTTGGCTGGCCATAACGCATGGCCATTTGAACTGGCATATCTAATTTGGCTTGTAGTGCCAGTTTTAACTGTTCCGACAATACAACTAATGGCGATCCTTGCTCCATCCATACACTTTGATAAGCCTGCGCAGAAGCTTTGGGACGACTTGGTAAAACAAACAAGCTTACAATCATTCGGCGAAATAACCACGGCAGTTGAATAACATACCGATCCATCAAAAACTGATTTAAATAGCGCCTGACAGAAGAGACTTCAGCAGTATCCGGTGAACCTAAGTTTGCAAGTAGAACCGCTTTTTTAGTCATTTTATTTCATTTATTGTTAGTTAATAGAGTAGTCATAGCATGTTCTAATTCAGGGAAAGAAAAAGTAAAACCACTTTCAACTAAATGCTGTGGAACGACTTTCTGCCCTGTTAATAATAAACGTGACATTTCG
>Ga0209495_1001271_pt1 | contig 17833 bp, 17 predicted proteins | sample EN1Hudsemesocosm_FD_184629 | JGI IMG/M metagenome (GOLD analysis project Ga0209495, IMG submission 184629) | Methane-oxidizing microbial communities from mesocosms in the Hudson Canyon - EN1E Hudson Canyon (SPAdes) (version 2) | ecosystem: Environmental > Aquatic > Marine > Cold seeps | place... | reverse complement strand
ATAGGATCTTTTTCTATTTCAGCTGCAAGTCGAATTTGAGCCGCTATTGCATCATCATTATTGGCCGGTGGAATATCTTCTGGTTCAACGCCATTTATGCTACCACCGCCTTTTATTTTAGCTGATTCGTTATTAATATTCTCAGTCACGCTGGAGTTTTCAGGGCTTTCAGGATAATCAGTAGGAGGTAATGTAGACTCCTTCTCTGTGCCCGTCATTAATGGACTTGTCGCAGAATCTAAACCTGCCTCATTTCCTGTGCCAGATTCTTGGTTGCTTCCACCGGCAGATGCCGATGAAGCTGCTGAGGATGAACTAGATTGATTTGATAAATTGCAGAATTCAAAACGGTCTACAGATTCAAAAAAAGCTCTATTCATGGCCTCAAGTCTTTCACGATGAGTCCACTCTGGATTATCAATATAGTTGATTTCGACATTAGAGCAATCAATACCTGCAGCTAAAGCCTCATCAGCAGATACTTGTGGAGCAAGCCCTAGAAGCAAAAAGACCAATAAGGCTCCTGTTTTAGCTAAGTGAATATGCTCGAATCTGTCCATCTTATCAATTCTCGAATTAGTGTCTTTATGCTGGTAATTTTATATACAGATATATAATCTCATCCCATTAAATTGGAGGGCAAAAGATATAAAAAGGTTCCTGAATTATATGGGCTTTAGTTATGAAAGTATATGAATCTAAAATAGGGTGGTTTACATAGCTTATTTGTAGGTGAATATTGATTTCACTGCTTAATCCGTTATTTTTAAGTGAATTTTCAAGAATAAGGCAAATACTATGGGTAAGTCGCCCTCTATCACTTAGGTTAATTAAGTAAGATTCATCAATGCTAGAGATGTTGAGGCTGAGTATTTTTTATATATTTTCTGGATCAAGTTAATCCAACTGCCTTTGTTTGAGTTAAGATTAAGGTTTGAAATCTGACATTACATTTAATAAGGTTTATATGGCTGATAATAATTTACTTTCAGAGCAGTGGCAGCAGCACTTGAACGACAGTTCTTTACTAGAATCTGCTCCTATTGTTTTGTTCGGTAGCGATTATGTGACTCAGTGGGGCAACCGACATGGTGAGCGTGCTGGGGAATTGTTGACTTCGGGTGATATCAATACGCTTTATGATGCTGATGGTTATCAACAACGCTTAAAAGTCGTGCTTGAAGCTGTGGCTGATGAAACGGCGCTGCAACAAAAACTTCGTCATTTTCGCCAACGCGAAATGGTACGAATCATTTGGCGAGATCTTGCTGGCTGGGCTGATTTAGCTGAAACAGTACGTGATTTATCTGCAATGGCAGATGCCTGTATTCAACAGTCCTTAGGAATCTTACACCAATGGCAATGTGAGGCTTTAGGCACACCCTATAATGCTGATGGTGAAGAGCAATATTTAGTTGTTTTAGGTATGGGTAAATTAGGGGCGGGCGAGCTTAATTTGTCATCTGACATCGATCTTATTTTCACCTATCCTGAAGAAGGTGAAACCCAAGGTGGACGCAAAAGCTTAAGTAATGGTGAGTTTTTTACGCGTTTAGGTCGAAAATTTATCCAATCATTAGATAATGTGACAGTTGATGGCTTTGTTTTCCGTGTTGATATGCGTTTGCGTCCCTTTGGCGATAGTGGGGCATTAGCAGCTAGTTTTGATGCGATGGAAGATTATTATCAAACTCAAGGCCGTGAGTGGGAGCGCTATGCAATGATTAAGGCGCGTGCTATTACGGGTTCTGAAACGGGTAAAAAAGGAATAATGAACCTTCTTCGCCCCTTTGTTTATCGTCGCTATCTCGACTACGGAATGTTTGATGCCCTGCGTGAAATGAAAGGCATGATTGCTGGTCAATTACATCGCAAAGGTATGGAAGATAATATCAAGCTAGGTAGTGGCGGTATTCGGGAAATTGAGTTTATTGGCCAAGTTTTTCAGCTGATTCATGGTGGTAGAGATAAACCTTTACAACAACGGCCAATTTTGACCATTCTTGATTGTTTGGCGGAACGAAACAGTTTATCAGTGAATGCTGTTGAGGAGATGAAGTTGGCGTATGACTTTTTACGCCGGACAGAACATCGAATTCAAGCATGGGCTGATCAGCAAACTCATTTATTACCTAAAGAGGATGAGGCTAGAACACGTATTGCTAGTTTGATGGGCTTTACTGATTGGGATAGCTTCGCTACTGTTTTGGCTGAACATCGTCAGCGAGTGCAAGGACATTTTGAGCAAACTTTAACAGCGCCTCAAGCAGATGCAGAAGCGGACAATAAAGTGTCATTATTAAATTCAGACGATGACGCTAAGATGCAATATCTGCAGGAGTTGGCTTATACCGATGCAGAGGCCTGCTTAGACAAAATTGAACATTTACTGACATCGCACGCATGTAAAAATTTAGGCAATACAGAGCGCGAACGTTTAGAAAAGTTATTACCATTATTAGTGCAAGCCGCAGCCAATGTTAGTAATTCAGATATCTGTCTGACTCGCTTACTGTCATTATTAGAAGCGATTATGCGTCGTTCAGCCTATATGTCTTTATTGGTTGAAAACCCTATGGCTTTATCTCAATTAGTTAAGTTGTGCTCAGCAAGCCCTTGGATAAGCAATCAATTAACACGTCATCCAGTATTATTAGATGAACTCTTAGACCCACGTACTTTGTATGAAGTGCCAGCAAGGGCTGAGCAAGAAAAAGCATTAGAGGAGTCTCTTGCAAGCGTCGATAAAGCTGATTTAGAACAGCAAATGTATTTATTGCGAGAGTTCAAGCAAATAACGTCTCTCCATGTGGCAGCAGCAGATGTAACCGATGTATTGCCATTGATGCGAGTGGGTGACCAATTAACCGAGTTAGCCGAAATTCAGTTAGATAAAGTGATGCAGTTAGCATGGCGACATTTAGTCGCACGACATGGTCATCCTCCTTGTACTGATAATGATGATTTAAGCCAATGTGGTTTTACGATATTGGCTTATGGAAAATCTGGGGGGTTGGAACTCGGTTATGGCTCAGATTTAGATTTGGTTTTTCTATTTGATGATATTGAAAATCAAGGTGAAACAGATGGTGAACGACCAGTAGATGCCTTAATGTTTTATACCCGTTTAGCTCAGCGTATGATCCATTTACTGAATACGGTTACTGGTGGCGGGATATTATATGAAGTCGATATGCGACTTAGACCTAACGGTGCATCAGGTTTGTTGGTGACCGCAGTATCGGGATTTGAAGAGTATCAAAATACCGATGCGTGGACATGGGAGCATCAAGCCTTAGTTCGAGCACGATGTATCGCTGGAGATGAGAATTTAACCCAGAAAATAAATGATATTCGCCAACAGATTTTAGCGAAAAAACGCGATCACGATACGTTGATAACAGAAGTCAGTGAGATGCGTGCTAAAATGCGTGAGAATTTAGATAAGAGCTCTGATCAACTGTTTGATCTTAAGCAAGGTAAAGGCGGTATTACTGATATCGAATTTATGGTGCAATATGCGGTTTTAGCATGGTCGGAAGCATTGCCTGAATTATTGGTCTATACCGATAATATAAGGGTTTTAGACGCGCTAAGCGACACTGGAAAGCTGAGCGAAGAAGAAAGCGGTATGCTCGCAGAAGCGTATCGTTTTTATCGCGGCTTAGCGAATCATTGCGTATTACAAGAAATACCAGCAGTAGTAGCTATTGCAGATGTAGGAGAATATCCATCGCAAGTACAAGCAATTTGGCAGCGCTGGTTAAAATAAAGACATTATTAAATAATGAGTAAGGTTTTAAAATTTTGCTCAATGAATTAGAGATAAGTAGGTAATTATGGCAACACCAACAATGGAAGATAGAGATGGCGTTATCTGGCTTGATGGCAAAATGGTGCCATGGAGAGATGCGAAAGTACATGTTTTAACACATACCTTACATTATGGCTTAGGCGTGTTTGAAGGTGTCCGTGCCTACAAGACTGATGCTGGCCCAGCTATTTTCCGCTTACAAGAACATACTGATCGCCTATTTCGCTCTGCCAAAATCATGGGCATGGGCATGCCTTATGATAAAGACACATTAAATGATGCCCATAAAGCAGTTATTAGAGAAAATAATCTTGAATCTGCTTATATTCGTCCAATGTGTTTTTATGGAAGTGAAGGCATGGGTATTCGTGCTGATAACTTAAAAACACATGTGATGATTGCCGCTTGGGAATGGGGTTCATACCTAGGTGCTGAAAATATGGAAAAAGGGATTCGAATTCGAACCTCTTCTTTCACTCGTCATCATGTCAACATCACTATGTGTAAAGCCAAAGCAAATGGTAACTACATGAACTCGATTATGGCCTTACAAGAAGCTGTAGAGTGTGGTTACGATGAAGCATTATTATTAGATGCTAATGGTTTTGTTGCTGAAGGCAGTGGTGAAAACTTTTTTATGATACGTGATGGTGTTTTATATACGCCAACATTAACATCTGCTCTTGAAGGTATTACGCGTGCAACCGTAATGACATTAGCTGAAGATATTGGCTTGGAAGTGGTAGAAAAACAAATCACACGTGATGAAGTCTATGTTGCTGATGAAGCGTTCTTTACGGGAACAGCAGCTGAAGTTACACCGATTCGTGAGTTAGATAATCGTAGTATTGGTAATGGTGGCCGTGGTCCAATCACAGAGCAATTACAGTCAATGTATTTTGATCAGGTTTATGGACGTAGTGCGGTTTACCAAAACTGGAATGCACACGTTTAAAAACTTATCACAGAGACACAGAATTCACAGAGCAAAGTAGTGTGATGGTTTTGCTATTGAATTTAAAGTTATCTTGGTAATGAACTATTTATACCTCAGTGTCCTCTGTGTCTCTGTGGTGAATGAATAATAGAATAATATTTGAGGATGTAACACATGGCAGGTCATAGTAAATGGGCAAATATTCAGCATCGTAAAGGCGCACAGGATGCTAAACGTGGAAAATTATTTACCAAATTTATCCGTGAAATCAGTGTTGCAGCTAAAGAAGGTGGTAGTGATCCTGTTAATAATCCTCGCTTGCGAGCGGCGATTGATAAAGCCTTAAGCGGTAATATGACGCGTGATGTAATCGAGCGTGCAACTAAACGTGGTGCTGGTGAGTTGGAAGGTGTGAGTTACGCTGAGATTATCTATGAAGGTTATGGTCCAAGTGGTATTGCCATTATGTTGGACTGCCTAACAGATAATAAAAACCGTACCGTTGCTGAAGTTCGTAATGTATTCAGTAAACGTGGTGGTAATATGGGTACAGATGGTTCTGTGTCATATTTATTCAGCAAAAAAGGCATCATTACTTATGCTACTGGTACTGACGAAGATACTGTAATGGAAGCGGCATTAGAAGCAGGTGCAGAAGATATCATTACTAATGATGACGGCACTGTTGATGTGTTCACCACTCAAGCAGATTATGTGGCTGTAAAAGATGCTTTAGATGCAGCAGGTCTAGAAGCGATCTCTTCTGAAGTCACAATGCACCCTGAAACAACGGTTGCATTAGATATTAAAGATGCTGAGAAAGCCTTAGCGATGATTGATGCCTTTGAAGATTTAGATGATGTGCAAAATGTCTACACAAATGCTGACTTTTCAGATGAAGTGTTGGCTCAAATCGCCGGCGAATAAAAGGTATTTTTCTTTTTAATGACACGTATTTTAGGTATTGACCCCGGCTCGAGAAAAACGGGATTTGGCATCATCGAATTAGATGGCCAGAAAATACATCATGTTATTAATGGTCGTTTAATGGTTGGTGATGGAGATTTTCCTGACCGACTACGACAGATATTTGAAGGTTTAACGGATATTATTCAACGTTATAAACCAGATATGGTCGCTATTGAAAAAGTGTTTTTACATAAAAACCCTGATTCGGCTTTAAAGTTAGGCCAAGCACGAGGTGCTGCAATTTGTGCTGGTGTGAGTCAGGATTTACCAGTACATGAATATACGGCAACACAAATTAAAAAAGCCGTCGTAGGTAACGGGCATGCAAAAAAAGAGCAGGTTCAATATATGATGTCAGTAATTTTAGCGCTACCTGAAATGCCAGATGAAGATGCGGCTGATGCCTTAGCCTGTGCGATGACGCATGCCAATCATGCGCCTGTTGATGGCAAAATAAACACAAAATTACCGGCAGGTATGCGTACTTCACGTCGTGGTGGGAGATATGGGCGATGATTGGACGACTACGCGGCATAATCCTAGAAAAACAAGCGCCAGATATGGTGCTAGATGTTCAGGGCGTGGGCTATGAGGTCGCAGCACCCATGTCGACGTTTGTTAACCTGCCCGCCATCAATGAAGAAGTCTCTTTATTTACCCATTTAGTTGTTCGTGAAGATGCACAATTACTCTATGGTTTTGCTACAGTACGAGAACGTTTACTTTTTCGCAGTTTATTAAAGGTAAATGGTGTCGGTGCTAAGTTAGCACTTACCATCCTATCTGGTAGTGATGTTGATGACTTTTCACGGAGCGTGCAGGAAGGTGATGCAGTGAGTTTGACGCGCTTGCCAGGTGTGGGTAAAAAAACAGCAGAACGATTGATTATTGAAATGCGCGACAGATTAAAAGATATTAGTGGTGCCATGGGCTTGAAACCTGTTGTATCAGCAGCTGCTAAGCTGGCGGGGGCTAAAGATGAGGCCGCTGAAGCTTTAGTTTCTTTAGGTTATAAGCCTGCCGAAGCTGAGAAAATGATCCGAGGTTTAGACACGGACGGCTTGAATACTGAGCAAATTATTAAATTAGCACTGCAACGGAATTAGATGACTGAAAACATACACACTTAAGATTTAAGTGAAATACTTAGCTCTTTAGAACTTATTATTTTGAAACAAACAGAGACAAAACATGACAATTAAGCGAATCGGACACCGTTATAGTGACAGCAAATCAGGGGCAACCATTGATGTATGGTTTCCTCGTTCAAATAAAGAAATTGCACGCAGCTGTTTGGCACAAAAAGTAGGCTTAATTAAAGGTGACTTTGTTGAAGTAGAGATCGCCTCAGTAGACGATACACCTAAATCAGCTGAAGAGGCTTATTTAAGACTTCATTTATTATCAGAATGTGCCGTGAAGCCAAATGAAATTAACCTTGACGGTGTGTTTGGTTTATTAGCTAATGTTGCATGGACATCTGCAGGTCCTGTTTTACCAAGCGAGGTCGAAAACTTACGTGAACTGATTGCAGCTGAAGATCATCAGCTAAATGTAACGTCAATCGATAAATTCCCGCGGATGACAGATTATGTGATTCCAGAAGGTGTACGTATCGGTAATGCCGATCGTGTCAGATTGGGTGCTCATCTAGCATCAGGTACTACAGTTATGCATGAAGGATTTTGTAACTTCAATGCTGGTACATTAGGCCATTCAATGGTTGAAGGTCGTATTAGCGCCGGTGTTGTAATTGGTGACGGTTCTGATATTGGCGGTGGTGCTTCAATTATGGGAACACTCTCAGGTGGTGGTACAACTGTTATTTCAATGGGTAAAAAGAACCTATTGGGTGCCAATGCCGGATTAGGTATTTCTCTTGGTGATAACTGTATTGTTGAGTCGGGTTTATATATCACAGCAGGTACAAAAGTAAAAATGCCAGATGGTGAAATTGTGTCAGCTAGAAAACTGACAGGTCAATCAGGATTATTGTTCAGAAGACACAGTCAAACGGGTGCCGTTGAAGCTATCATGACAGATGGTTCATTATGGGGTGGTTTGAATACAGCATTGCATAGTAACGACTAAAAGTAGTCGTGTTTTATTTTTGAATTGAATAGGGAGGAGGAATGAGTTCCTCGTCAAAGAATAAGAAATTATTGCATTGGGTCGATGAAATGACCTCGCTATGTCAGCCTGACAATGTTGTTTGGTGTGATGGTACAGATGCTGAGTGGAATGCCATGTGGGAGCTTATGCTCAAAGGTGGTACTGCACTTAAGCTAAATGAAGACAAGCGTCCCAATAGTTATCTTGTTCGTTCCGTTCCCGCTGATGTGGCACGAGTTGAAGATCGTACGTTCATCTGTAGCTCAAAAGAAGAAGATGCAGGTCCAACAAATAATTGGGCTGACCCAACAGAAATGCGATCTACGTTGAATGGTTTATTTTCAGGCTGTATGAAAGGTCGAACCTTGTATGTAATCCCATTTAGTATGGGGCCTATTGGTTCTGATATTGCTCAAATAGGCGTTGAATTAACCGATTCACCTTATGTTGTCACTAATATGCATATCATGGCGCGTGTAGGACAAGCTGTTTTGGATGTGATGGGGGAAGACGGTGACTTTGTACCGTGTTTACATTCTGTCGGTATGCCATTGGCGCAGGGACAGAGTGATGTGCCGTGGCCATGCAATCCAGATAATCGTTATATTGTGCATTATCCTGAAAGCCGTGAGATTTGGTCTTTTGGTTCAGGCTATGGTGGCAACGCATTACTTGGTAAAAAATGCTTTGCACTTCGTATTGCATCATCTATGGCGCGTGAAGAAGGTTGGCTGGCGGAACATATGCTAATCCTTAAGCTGACTAACCCTGAAGGTGAAGTTAAATATATTGCTGGTGCATTTCCAAGCGCCTGCGGCAAAACCAACCTCGCAATGTTAACGCCCACCATTCCTGGCTGGAAAGTTGAAACCATCGGTGATGATATTTGTTGGATGAAATTTGGAGAAGATGGTCAGCTCTATGCCATTAATCCCGAGGCAGGATTTTTTGGTGTTGCGCCAGGCACAAGTATGAATTCAAATGCCAATGCGATGCTAACAATGGAAGAAAACACCATTTTCACCAATGTTGCCTTAACAGATGATGGCGACGTCTGGTGGGAAGGTATGACGGATGAAGCCCCTGCAAACCTAACTGATTGGAAAGGTAAGGTTTGGTCTTCAGAAAGTGGCGAGCCTGCCGCGCATGCTAATGCACGTTTCACAACTCATGCCGATCAATGCCCCGTTATTGCAGATGAATGGAATGATCCTAAAGGTGTACCAATCAGTGCTATCTTGATGGGTGGTCGTCGTGCTTCAGTTGTGCCATTGGTAACAGAAGCAAAAGATTGGAGCCACGGCACATTCCTTGGCACTATCATCGCATCTGAAATGACCGCCGCTGCTTTTGGCAACATTGGCCAATTACGCCGTGATCCGATGGCAATGCTACCTTTTTGTGGTTATAACATGGCAGATTATTGGGGGCATTGGCTGAAAATAGGCGAGACAGAAAACGCCAAGATGCCTAATATTTATTATGTTAATTGGTTTCGGAAAAATGAGGCAGGCAAATTTATATGGCCGGGCTTTGGTGAAAACAGCCGCGTTTTAAAATGGGTCTTTGAACGCTGTAACGGAACAGCCGATGCTGTTGAAACAGCGATAGGTAATATGCCGACATTGGCAGACATCGATTTTAGTGCTTTGGGATTGATAGAAGAAGATATTGCAAGTCTGATGCACGTTGATGTCGATGGCTGGTTAGCTGAACTGGAGGGTATAGAAGCCTATTACGCAACATTTGGTGAACACTTACCTACGGAACTAACAAAGCAAGTAGAACAATTGCGAAACCGCCTGCAAGCATCTAAACAAAATGTCGCCTAGCATTTAATATGTGTTGGCATAAAATACGTACTGGCTATTATCGGTATTTTTAGGGAAAATAAGATGATGATGATCTTATTCCTCACTTTTAATTATATGCATAAAGGCTTTTAATGGAACAAGATCGCTTTATTTCTGGTGCCGCTCAAATTAATGAAGAGCATCAAGAGCAGGCTATTCGCCCTGATACCTTGAGTGACTATATTGGTCAGCCAGTAGTGCGTGAGCAAATGGAATTATTTGTTACGGCTGCAAGAAGACGTAAAGAAGCTTTAGACCATACGCTGATTTTTGGTCCTCCAGGCCTTGGTAAGACAACTCTAGCTCATATTATTGCCAATGAAATGGGTGTTAATTTAAAGCAAACCTCAGGGCCTGTTTTAGAGCGTCCTGGTGATTTAGCTGCTTTGTTGACTAATCTTGAGCCTAACGATGTTTTATTTGTTGATGAGATCCACCGTCTTAGCCCTATTGTTGAAGAAGTCCTCTATCCAGCGATGGAAGATTATCAGCTTGATATCATGATTGGTGAAGGGCCTGCGGCACGCTCTATCAAGCTTGATTTAGAACCTTTTACCTTGGTGGGAGCAACAACGCGTGCCGGTTCACTGACATCACCATTGCGTGATCGCTTTGGTATTGTGCAACGTTTAGAATTTTATAGTGCGGCTGATTTGAGCACGATTGTTCAACGAAGTGCTAAGATTTTTGGTGTCAATTTAGATGTTAAGGGTGCTCATGAAATCGCTCGGCGATCACGAGGTACTCCTCGAATTGCTAACCGATTATTACGTCGAGTACGTGATTATGCTGAAGTGAAATTTGATGGAAACATCACTATAGAAGTGGCTCGTCAAGCTTTAGATTTACTGGATGTAGATGATAATGGTTTTGATATGCTGGATCGTAAGTTATTACTTGCCATCATCGAAAAATTTGAAGGGGGGCCTGTTGGTGTTGATAATCTAGCGGCAGCAATTGGTGAAGAGCGCGGTACAATTGAAGATGTATTAGAACCCTTTTTGATTCAAGAGGGCTTTATTATGCGTACACCTCGAGGCCGAGTTGCTACTAAACGTGCATGGTTACATCTGGGATTGTCACCTGACTTAGCGAGTAATCTCAATGATTGATTTTGAATGGCCAATCCGAGTTTATTATGAAGATACGGATAGTGGCGGTGTTGTGTATCATTCTAATTATTTAAATTTCATGGAACGTGCTCGTACCGAGTGGTTGAGAAGTTTGGGTTTTGAGCAAGATGCTTTAATTACCGAGCATCAATGTATTTTTGCCGTACATTCAATGCAGTTAAACTTCCGACGCCCAGCAAGATTTAATGATTCCCTGCTGGTTCGCTCACATTTACTTAAAGCTGTGGGTGCTAGAATGGAGTTTGAACAAAAAATTTATCGTGATGATGAACTGTTGTGTGAAGCTGCGGTCAAAATCGCGTGTTTAGATGCAAATCGGTTCCGACCTAAGTCGTTACCTTCCTTTATTTTGACGGAGATTACAAAGTGAGCGCTGATCTTTCTTTGCTAAGCCTTATTTCTGATGCCAGTTTATTGGTGAAATTAGTCATGTTAGTTTTATTGGCAATTTCACTTTATTCCTGGAAGCTGATTTTCAGTAAACGGAGTGAATTAGCGGAAGCTAAGCAAAATGCAGATTCATTTGAAGATAAATTCTGGTCAGGAAATGAGCTGAACCGATTGTATGAAGATATTTCATCGCACCCTCATTCAAATAGTGGCATGGAAGGTATTTTTGAAGTCGGTTTTAAAGAATTTGTACGCTTAAAGAAATCTACTTCAGATACTGGGCTAGTCCTAGACGGTGCTCAGCGTGTGATGCGAATTTCTTTGGCACGAGAAATTGATAAATTAGAATTATCATTGTCGTTTCTTGCTACGGCAGGTTCAACAAGTCCATACATTGGCTTGTTTGGAACTGTATGGGGCATCATGAATTCATTTATTGCTTTAGGTGATGTGCAGCAAGCGACATTAGCGATGGTTGCTCCTGGTATTGCAGAAGCATTGATTGCTACGGCAATGGGTTTGTTTGCTGCGATTCCTGCAGTAGTAGCATATAACCGCTATTCACATGAAGTTGAGCGATTGATTAATCGTTATGACACATTCTTGGAAGAGTTCTCTTCCATTTTGCAACGTCAACATAGCTAAAACGAGTTACGCTCATGGCTGCTTATAAACAACGACAACGTAGTAAACCGATGGCTGAGATCAATGTAGTGCCCTATATTGATGTGATGCTGGTTTTGTTGATTATCTTCATGATTACTGCACCAATGTTAACCCAAGGGGTAAATGTTGATTTACCTCAAGCGGCGGCTAATACTGTTGAGTCAACTGACGATAATAGTGAGCCACTGGTTGTTTCAGTTGATGCTGAGGGTTATTTTTATGTATCAATTGGTGATAAGCAAGATAAACCTATTGATGCTGATCAACTTCGGGTTAAAGTTGCTGCCGTGTTACGACGAAGCCCTAATACACCCGTTATGGTTAAAGGTGATAGTGCCGTCAATTATGGTCAAGTCGTAAGGGTAATGGCTTTATTACAAGCGGCAGGCGCACCAAGTGTGGGATTGATTACCAAGCAACCTGAAATGGCTGACGAGAAATAACGTGATTAAAGATATTATTTCTGGCAGTTACTCACTGTTATTGCACATTGTTTTATTAGGACTATTTGTCGTAGGAATGGAGTCTCAATCAACGCCCCATTTTATCGCCAAGCCAAAAGTGGATATTGTGCAAGCAACCGTAATGGATGAGTCTCAAGTATTAGAAGAGATGGCTCGCCTAAAAGACTATGAAGATAAAAAACTACAACAAGAAAAAGACAGGCAAGCTAAAGTTGATGAGAAACTAGAAGAAACACAGAAAGAGTTAGCGCGTAAGGAACGAGAGTTTCTTGATCAGCAAGAGCGCGCTAAGATCGAACAACAGCAACGCGAGCTAAAAGCGAAACAAGAACAAGAACAAATTCAAAAGCTTGAGCAGGAGCGTAAGCTCGAAGATAAAAAGCGAGTAAAGGCAGAACAAGAGCGAATGGCGGCCGAAGAGTTAAAACAAAAAGCTGATCAGAAGCGTAGGGAAGCTGAAGAAAAACAACGTTTGGCCGAGGCAGATCGCAAAGCAGAAGAACAACGACAACGTGATGCCGAAGCAAAAGCACAACAAGCGGAAGCTGACGAGAAAAAACGCCTCGCGAAAATAGAGCAAGATCGCAAAAAGGCGGAAGTACTTAAAAAGAAAAAAGAAGCTGAATTGCGTGATGCCGAAGCAAAAAAACAAATACAAGAAAGTTTAGAAGCTGAATTTGCCAAAGAAGCCCAAGAACGTGAAACTACACGTGTAGCAGGTATTGTAGATATTGTAGTGTTACAGATTAAACAAAAAGTTAAACGAAACTGGAACCGTCCAAGTTCAGCTGCCGGTCTTCAAACGACGATACATGTGAAGTTGATGCCGGGTGGTGATGTTAAACAAGTAACTATTATTAAGAGTAGTGGTAATGCTATTTTCGACCGCTCCGTCGAAACTGCTGTTTATAAAGCTGCACCATTGCCACAACCTAAAGATCCGAAAGCAGCGGCAGAATTGCGTGATTTTCAATTTGTATTTAAACCTGAGTAGAAGGTGAAATAATGACTAAACGATGGTTAGCCTCATTTTGGCTCTTAGCAATAATGTTGCCGTGGCAAGCACAGGCATTGATTATTGAAATTACCGGTGGAACAGAAGCAGCCCTTCCCATTGCTATTGTCCCATTTGGTAGTGAAGGTTTTTCTGCACCAGAAGATATTTCAGCTGTTATTCAAAATGATTTATCACGAAGTGGTCGATTTGCCCCCTTACCTAAAGTAGATTTGATTTCTGAGCCACATGAAAAGTCTGAGATTAATTTTAAAGATTGGCGTTTATTACGTTCTGAAGGTTTGCTGGTAGGTAAGGTAAGCAGCCTTGATGGTGAAACATACCAAGTTCAGTTCCAACTATTTGATGTCTATAAAGGTCAGCAATTAGTAGGTAAACGTTACCAAGTACCTGCATCAGGACTACGTCGTTTGGCTCATCAAATTGCCGATCAAGTTTATCAAGCGTTAACGGGTGACGTGGGTGTATTCTCAACTCGATTAGCTTTTGTTTCAGTTGTTAATAATGCGGATGGTAGCAAACGTTATACACTACAGGTTTCAGACTCTGATGGTGCTAATCCTCGTACAGTTTTGCAATCTAAACAACCAATATTGTCACCAAGTTGGGCATCAGATGGTGAGCGTTTAGCTTATGTATCATTTGAAAATGGTAAGGCAGAAGTGTTTGTACAAGAAATGCGTAGCGGTCGCCGTAATTCAGTGGCAGCATTTAAAGGTTTAAATAGTGCGCCAGCATGGTCTCCAGATGGCAAAAAATTAGCTTTAACCTTATCTAAAGCAGGTAACCCAGAAATTTATGTATTAGAACTCGCATCAGGAAAATTATCTCGTGTGACTCATAACTCGCAGGCGATCGATACTGAAGCTGTATGGATGCCTAATAGCAGAGAGTTGTTATTCACTTCAGATAGAGGTGGCCGCCCACAGATTTATAAAGTATCAGTGGATGGCGGCCGAGCAAAACGAATAACGTTTGAAGGTCGATATAATGCCTCGCCAGATATATCATCAGATGGTCGCACTTTAACGATGGTCCATGGCTTGGATGGAAAATTTTATATTGCAGTGCAAGATTTAGACACTGGTGCAGTCCTTGTTTTGACAGAGACTGGACGTGATGAGTCTCCTAGCTTTGCGCCTAATGGACGCATGATCCTGTATGCTACCGAGAAAAAAGGTCATGGCGAATTAGCCGCTGTATCAGTTGACGGGCGAATCCATCAACGTTTAGGTGAATCAGGTCGAGATGTACGAGAACCTGCATGGTCGCCAATAAGAAAATAATTAGATCCTTTAGGAGCATTCAAAATGAAATTATTAAAATTAACAGCTGTACTTTTATCTGTTACATGGCTATCTGCTTGTAATACTTTAGGTGGAAGTAAAGATCCTGATGCGGCAATAGGCGATACGGATGTTGTCGTGGAAGATAGAAATGCTGATTCATCTGGAATTAGTGGTGAAAATCCTTCTGGTTTAGATATTGATGATGGGGCTGAAGCACAAGTTATTGTAGGTGATGAACAATACCAAGGTGGAGATATTTTAGATGATCCTAATAGTCCGTTATCAAATCGTGTTGTGTATTTTGAATATGATAAAAGTACGGTTAGAGAAGAAGATTTAATAACTCTAGAAGCTCATGCTGCTTATTTAGGTGAAAATCCAAATGCTACTATTCGTTTAATTGGTCATACGGATGAGCGTGGTTCTCGAGAATATAACCTTGCTTTAGGTGAGCGTCGTGCACTGGCTATCCGTCAGATTCTGATGTTACAAGGTGCAAGCGTTAAACAGTTTCAAGTAACCAGTTTTGGTGAAGAACGTACTGATGTTGAAGGTCATGATGAATCTGCATGGCAACAAAATCGTCGTGTTGAATTGAATTACGTAGGACGCTAGGAATGAGAAAAATGAGTAAAAAGTCATTAGTTCTTGCAATGATGTTATCACCATTGATGGCCAGTGCTGTTTGGGCTGATGAAGCTGCTTTGACACAACGAATAGATCGTTTAGAGCGAATCATTCAGGGCCAAGGTTTGGTGTCACTATTAGGTCGCGTCGATCAGTTGCAAAATGAAGTTCAACGATTAAATGGTGAAAATGAATCGTTAAATCATCAATTAGAATCGATGAAAAAACGCCAAAGAGAACTGTATTTGGATCTTGACCAGCGTCTGCAAACACAAACTGTTGTTGCACCTGCTCCAGCAGTGGTAGCAGAGACTCCTATTGTGCAAAGTGAGACTGTCGCAGTTGGTAACAGCGAAGTAGCACCTGAGCTCGTTGAAACCGTAGATTCTCAAACAGCTCCTGATGCAAGTACTGAAAATATAAATACTCCTGAAACAGTACCCGTTGCGGTAGAAAATGGTGAAGCGGCATACCAATCTGCTTTGCAAACATTACGTAGTGGGCAATATGAAGAGGCTATTACAGCTTTATCAGCATTTCCAGAACAGTATCCACAAAGTAGTTATCTTCCTAATGCCTATTATTGGCAAGGTGAAGCAAACTATGTTCTTCGTCACTTTGATTTGGCGATTGTCGCTTTTCAAACCGTAATTGATCAATTTCCTGCAAGCAGTAAGGTTGCCGATGCGAGGCTAAAGCAAGGCTTTAGCCAATATGAGTTAGGCAAGATAGATGAAGCGACAACAACATTAACGAGTGTAATTGAAAAATACCCTTCGACATCTGCAGCACGTTTAGCAAAAGTTAGATTGGATCGTATTAAACAAGCAACACGCTAAACACTTTAAAGCTCGGAAAATTCATATGGCACAGTGCCGCATAACAGAAATATTTTATTCACTTCAAGGTGAGACTCGAACAGTTGGTCTACCAACTGTTTTTGTACGTTTAACAGGCTGCCCTTTACGCTGTACATATTGTGATACAGCCTATGCCTTTCATGGCGGCGAGAAACAAGATATCAGTGATATAGTGGATCAAGTTTATCACTACCATCCTCGCTACATTACCGTTACAGGTGGAGAGCCTTTAGCCCAGCCTACATGTCATGATTTATTATCTGACTTGTGTGATGGTGGTGCTGAAGTATCGCTAGAAACAAGTGGTGCAATGGATATAACGAACGTTGATCCACGTGTCGTTATTGTGATGGATTTAAAAACACCCGCATCAGGCGAAGAATCTAAAAACAGATATGACAATATCGATAGATTGAAGAGCCAAGATCAATTGAAGTTCGTGATCTGTGATCGAAATGATTACGACTGGGCATGCAATAAATTAGCAGAATATGATTTAGCTAATCGCTGTGAGGTTTTATTTTCCCCGATACATGGACAACTTAAACCCGCTGACTTAGCAGATTGGATAGTAAAAGATAATTTACCAGTAAGAATGCAGATTCAAATACACAAATACCTGTGGGGAGACGAACAAGGACGATGAAACGAGCAGTAGTACTTTTATCCGGAGGTCTAGACTCCGTAACAGCATTGGCTATCGCCCAAGAACAAGGTTTTGAATGTTACACCTTGAGCTTTAATTATGGTCAACGACATGATGCAGAACTTGTCGCAGCAGCAAAACTATCGCAGCAAGTGGGTGCGATCGAACATAAGGTTATTAATATAGATCTAAGAGCCATCGGTGGTTCCGCTTTAACAGATAATAATATTGATGTACCTGAAGAGCATCATGAAGGTATCCCTGTTACCTACGTACCGGCTAGAAATACCGTCTTTTTGTCTATTGCTCTAGGCTGGGCTGAAGTCTTATCGGCACAATCTATAGTTATAGGTGTTAATGCTGTTGATTATTCTGGCTACCCAGATTGTCGGCCAGAATTTATCTCAGCCTTTGAACAACTGGCGAATGTAGCGACAAAAGCAGGAGTAGAAGGACAAAAATTGACCATCCAGTCTCCTCTAATGAAAATGAGCAAAGCCGACATTATCCAAGAAGGCATCCGTTTAGGTGTTGATTACAGTCAGACTATCTCCTGCTATCAAGCGGATAGCGAAGGAAAAGCTTGCGGTAAATGTGACTCTTGTCATTTTAGACGTGAAGGATTTCAACAAGCAGGGATAAGTGATCCTACACGCTATCAATAGATTTAAGAGGCTATTCATATAGCAAGGAATAGTCTGAGAAGACCATCTTATCGTGAAATAGAAAAAAAGATCACATAAGGGCTTGCCATTTCTGCCAAATAGCGTATTATTTCGCGTCTTGGTTTGGGCCGTTAGCTCAGTTGGTAGAGCACCGGACTTTTAATCCGATGGTCCCGCGTTCGAGTCGCGGACGGCCCACCAAACTAATATTTAAACAGTGTTGTTTCAGCCTTATAAATTAAAGTAATAAATTTGAAATAATGTTGTTGACAGTTTAAGTGAGGGCTGTATAATTCTCGCTTCTTTGTTGCAGACATTGTTTTGCAGCAAACGCTCTTTAAAAAAATAAGTATTAAGTAATTTGTGTGGGTACTTGCATTGGTTCTAACTTTG
>Ga0209495_1001262_pt1 | contig 17909 bp, 11 predicted proteins | sample EN1Hudsemesocosm_FD_184629 | JGI IMG/M metagenome (GOLD analysis project Ga0209495, IMG submission 184629) | Methane-oxidizing microbial communities from mesocosms in the Hudson Canyon - EN1E Hudson Canyon (SPAdes) (version 2) | ecosystem: Environmental > Aquatic > Marine > Cold seeps | place... | reverse complement strand
TTACAGAATAAACCGTATCATTAAATTTGATAGATTTTAAATCTTGGGCTTTTAAAAACTGTTGAGCTAAAGGCGATATTGGTGATATAACATAAATTGAAAGCCCGTTATAGTTCACCACACCTAATCCTATACTGATATAGAATAAAGCCTTATCAGTTTGTAATAAAGTTCCATTTTGAGGATTATTGTGTAATTCTAACTTAATTTGAGAAAGGATTCTTAGTTGTTTTTCTGCCTCTAGAAATTGCATACCTAGCTTTTCTTGTTCTAAGTGAATCATTGCTCTAGCTGTTTCGTGTTTATCTCCTGCAGAGCTTTTGGTTGTAGTATTTAAATCCATCTTTTGAGCATTAATTTGAATTTGTATTGAATTCAATTTTGCTCTCACTAATTTCAAACAATGAGTTTGTAATTGTATCTTAAAATTTAAATCTATATCAGGCATATAATATATTTTAAAAACAAAAAGGACAGTTTAAAGCGCCACCAAAATAGACCAATAAATCCTACTTTACACTCATCAAGATGTTTATTTGTACCTTCATATTTCAAATAACATATAGATGAGAAAACTACTACTAATTTTCACGTTAATTTCGACAATTGCATTAGCTCAAAGTCCATGTACCCAAATACCAGACTCAGGAATGTGTCTAGCTGCAATACCTAAATACTATTTTGATCAATCTACACAGCAGTGTACGATGTTTGTTTGGGGAGGTTGCGGAGGAGTAGTTCCTTTTGATAGTCTGGAGGAATGCGAGGCAGCTGATTGTACTAGTCCAATTATTGACAGCTGTGAAGCAGTTTTAATTTCGGGTTGTTCTTATCCATTAATATGGGCACCAGTATGTGGTTGTGATGATGTAACATATTCAAATGCTGGAGCTGCCGCCTGTAATACTATCTTTGAATTTACAACGGGTGAATGTGGGACATCTACTGATATATATGGTTGCACCGATAATACCGCTATAAATTACAATCCAATAGCAACTATTGACGATGGCTCATGTATATATATTATCTATGGATGTTTAGACCCTTTTGCATGTAACTTTAATTTTGAAGCTAATACACCAGACTTTAGCTGCACCTATCCAGAACCATATTTAGATTGTAATGGTGAATGTTTATTAGATATAGATGGTGATTTTATATGTGATGAATTAGATAATTGTACCATTATATACAATACAGACCAAGTAGACACAGATAATGATGGCGAAGGCGATGCTTGTGATTATGATGATGGTTTAGATATAGTAGAAATTGACTCTAATAATAATAATACACTTGTAAAAATGATTGATGTACTAGGTAAAGAACACAAGTATCATCCAAAAGGTAAAATACTATTTTACATTTATCAAGATGGTACTACAAAAAAGAGAGTCCTTTATTAGGACCTTCTTTTTTATTTCTTGACAAAACTTATAGAAATCACAATATTGTCTGAATAAAATTGAATTATATGAACTCTATCATACCTATCCAAATGAACTGATTAGAGTTTTTATGATTTCTTAACTCCTATGACATCACATAAAACTGAATAAATCGAAATACTTCCCTCCTAGTCAAATTTCATATTCAAAATTGGATATTACAAAATAGATCTCAATCTCATATTTTACTCTCTTAGAAGACTAATATAAACCGATTAAAATCGGATTGTGATCTGATGATCTATAGTAATTAGAATCTGCTAATTCATGTCTGTAATCAATCCAATTTGGAAAAGATGCATTTATATCCCAAACCTTTATCTCCTGTATATCCCTCTCGAAATCTTTACTAACAAAAGCATGGTCTAAGTTTCCTTTACGCCCTTTATACACATATGAATACTTACTTACTTCTAATCTTTTTAGATTATTGGATTCTAATAATTGAATAGGATCTTCATTTGTATAAGCATTAAAGTCACCTAGCATCAACAAATCATCATATTCATAAAGTGAATCAACTAGCTCTATAAGGACTTCTGCTTGCTGTTTACGTTTAAAATTATAAGCAGCTTGTCCATCTTTTTGATCTTCATTTAAACCCTTAGCACCACGTGGATTCTTAGATTTAAAATGGTTTACTGAGAGTGTAAACTCTGAGCTACCCCCATAATTAAATCGTTGAAATAATGGAGGTCTAGAAAAAATAGGGCTTTTATGATACTTAGCAGTTGTAAGTGCGGTGACACGATTAGCATCATAAATAATTCCAGTTTTTATAAAATCACTAGTAGAACTTGTTCCTGTGAAGGAAACTATATATTTCCTACTTGGGTTATTCAAATTTAAATAAGCGCAAAACTGAACAATGCTACTCAATGAATCCTCTCCATCATTCTCTAATTCCATCATTGCAATTATATCAGGATCAGCGGTACGTACTGCAGCCTTTAGTTTAGCTAACTGTAACCGATAGGACTCGTAAGTTTTAGCTCCTCTTGTGGTAGGAAAGCCATCTCCGGTACCATCTCCGTTAAATAAGTTATGAAGATTAAAACTCATCACCTTTAGAGCTCCCTTTACATTACTACTCTCTTCTTTCTCAATAGCCTCTACTGAGATGTCATCTATTAATCTAATTCTATAATCGTCGTTAAATTGACTTACAAAACCGGTTATACCACTGCATTTATTACCAATTACAACTTCTTCTGGTTTACAATACATTGAATCAAGGAATGGGAAACGCTTATTCGATAAATCATCTATCACAATTGAGCTTATCACCTTTGGACTAGATAAATCCTTGATTTTCTGAGAATCTAACTGCGCATCATAAATTTCTGTTACTTGAACTAACTCTGATGATGATAATAAGATTTGACCATATTTTAAAAATGAATACGAACTACTAATTAACAATTCATTCTCAATATGGATTAATGAACCTTCCAATTGCTCCATTTTGCTTAACGATATAGGTAAAGAAACTCTTTGATTGCTTACACTGTTCCCTTCTGACAATAACTGAATAGATTTAACACTATCTAGACGAGTTTCATTTTTATACTCAACAACTTTTGCTGTAATATTAATCTCGTCGCCAATATGAACAAGTCGTTGAGTTTTAACAAAAACACCTCTGTTAGAAAAAATTGTGCGGTCTTGAATGAAAAAACCTCCTAGCTCGCCTACCTCTTGAAAAATCCCCGTAACAACTCCTTTAGTTTTCACAAACTGGCCTTTAAAAGATACATCATCCTTTACATCTTGTATTTCATATATCCTTAGGTTCTCACTACATGAACAAAGGCAAACACACAAAACTAAAACTGCATTTTTAATCCTCATTGGTCTAGTCTGATATTTTCATCTCCTTTTTGATATGGGAGATACGTTATAATTAACTGAAGCATTTCATCTGTGGTTTTCATACTCCCATTCTTACCCGTTATAAACTGGGGTGGATTAAATGGATTATCCATATTATTCAATGTATTATCAAATAAAGCCTCAACCTCAATACGAGTTCCTTTTGTTAGGTGTACAATCTGTTGGAAGGTGTAAAAATATTGCCATCTAAAATTCCAGTCCTCAATTTTAATTAATGGGATTGTATCTCCCGTTGGAGTAATTGCAAAGGATTTAAATTGTTTACCGATAAGGTGCATATGAGGGTTTAAAGTCAAAACAGACATATCTTCACGTAAAGTAAATTCTGTTTTAAAAACTTTCACTTCATCAGGGGCTATCACCAAAGGAGGTACAACTCTAGATATACCTTGTGTTCCCAAAATTAGCTCTTTCAAAGGGCGCTTAGGTTCTTCCTTGTCGAAATAAATATTAAAATAGGACTGATCTGTATCATCTATTGGCGAAGGTCCATAATGGAAGTCTTTTACTAGAATTGCAGATTGTTTAGTAGCCCGTAAACCACCAATGCCATCTGGATATAAGAATGCTTCTACACCAGGTAAATAATTAGTTACAGAGGGTGTTAACATAGGGAAGTCACCATTCTCATAAGGTATATTTAATGCATAAAACGCAGAGGAATCAGTATGGAAATCATTATTTACAATACCTACCTTATTTAAATGATCGGACTTAAACCTATAGTAAGTTAATAGGTGAGCATTTACATGATGAACCAATTGTTTATTCTCCGGAACAAATTCTATCAACCGAATATTTGTGTCTTTTTCTAGTTCAAACGGGAGTTTAGCAATCATAAATCGATCTGTGTTATCTCCAGGGATAATGAATACCTCCTGCATCTGAACAACCAAATCTGGTTTACCCAATTGTTGCTCAAGCCTACCTTCTATTCGAGGATTCAATTGTCTACTAGTATCACCCGAGTCTGTTCCCTGGAGATACCAATTCTGAATAATTGCTTTTTCTTGCTTAGATAAAACTTTCTCTCCAACAAAATGGCTGTATTCAGTAGATGCAGGCCATGGCGGCATATAACCGCTTCCAGTAACGTATGCTATCATTTTAGCACGTTTAGCTACATCCTGATAGCTTTGAAGAGCAAAAGGTGCAGGCCCTCCTTTGTGATGACAAGAACTGCAATTGTTAAAAATAATTGGTGCTACATCATCTACGAAATTATAGTTCGACGTGTGATCAGAACAGGAATTTGTAAGTAGAATTATCCATAATAAAAAGGATAAATATTTATTCGATGAAACAGCCAATAGCTTTCGTTTTTTTAATCATAATTTCTTCTCCCTTTAAGTAGGACTCTATAGCATCCTTTAGGTAAAACTCAGTAATAACAAGTCTCTTACGTCCTAACTCACCTAACCAATTATCAAATAAGCCTTGATATCTTATGTGGTTCTTATCGTCAATTAAATAAGCTTCTGGTGTAATGGTAGCTTTTAATTCTCTGACTAATTTAAAATTTGGATCATACACAATATCTAATGGTAAATTGTAATGATTCAAAAAGGAATCGACCTCATGTGTTGTATAAAATATACCAGGAACAACTCCATAAATATCTATTTCATCCCCATAATCCTCTATCATATCTCTTAAGTATCTTGTATAACCTTTACATAAAGGACAATCAGGAGCAATAAAAACCAACACTTTAGCCTTATCCTCCTCAAGAAGACTCCTCTTTTCCTCAAACATTGAGCATGAATGAAGAATTGTAACAAGTAGAGCTATTTTAGTAAATGAATTCATAATAAACCTTTAATTCAAAAATACAGAATTTGATGTTGCAATGGGTATTGTAGCAAATAGAATTATACACTTATTACAATTTGTTTATTTCTAACTTATTTTTAATTGTATTTAAGATAATTACTTAGATATTAGCCTTAACTATAGTCCTCAATTATTAAGATGGAGTACACTCTATTTAACTCATACAAAAATTTACCATTTAATGAATGGGAAACTCTGCTACTGGAAGATGATTTCTTTCTATCTCCACTTTGTTTGAAAATAATTGAAGAAGAACATAAAGAAGAAATAACACCCTTATATATCATTATTAAAGATGAAGGTAAAGTTGTTGGCATTGTATACGCACATATATTTTCTTTAAATGGCTCTAAAGTCAAGGACTATATAGACAATGGGAATTCAAAATTTAATGTTTTGAATTATTTTAAGTCTGCTTCTGCCCGTTTATTAAATATGGATATTTGTTTCCTAGGAAACACTTTTTTAACAAACGAAGCTAGCGTAAGAATCTCTAAAGAATATGTCAATAATAATAATAATAGTATTCTTGACGGGATTCTAAACACAATCTCATCCAAAACCAAAGCTCGATTTACAATTATACCTGAATCATGCAAAAAAAGGATGACCTTAAAAGGCAACTACTTAGAGATTTTAGTTGAGCCTGACATGCAACTTGAAATCAAAAATAGTTGGTTAGAGTTTAATGACTACCTATTTTCAATTAGGTCGAAATACAAAAAACGCTATCGTAAAGTTATAGATAAGAATAATGAAGTAGTGAAAAAAGAAATGAATCTAGAAGACTTGGTAATAGAGTCTGATTCTATGAAAAAGCTGTTTTACAATGTATTTAATAAATCAAAGTTTAATGCAGCTAAGTTTAATACTGATGTGTTTTATGATTTAAAATCGAAGAAAAACAATGTATCAATCTATGGGTATTACTTAAAAGATGAGTTGATAGGTTTTGCTTCCGACATCAGTATTAACAAAGTCTTATACGCTCACTTTGTAGGTTTAAATTATGAGATTAATCAAACTCACGAAATCTATAATCTGATGCTTTACGAGCAAATTGATTATGCGATTAAAAATAAATTACAATCAATTAAGTTTGGACGTACAGCAGCCGAATTCAAAAGTAATATTGGTGCTATTCCAAAGAATGATAAGGCTTATGTCTACCATAAGAATAAAGTTGTTTTGAAAATACTAAAACCAATACTTAGTCTTCTAAAACCTAAAAATTGGACACAACGGAATCCTTTTAAATAAAAAAAGCCTCTGAAAAACAGAGGCTTTTTTTATAGATAATATAAATGATTTATCGATTCACTTCTAGTAATTCTACTCTAGAATTAAGTTTCAATAAATAAACACCATTTACTAAATCTTGCACATCAAGACTTATACTCTTTTCGCCTACACTCTCGCTTTCTCTAGTAATTTGTTTTACTTTTCTACCTAAAGTATTATACAAGCTCAGTTCTATACGACCTTCTTTTTCTTGATAGAAATCTACTACCACTACAGATGAAGTAGGATTTGGATAAATATCAAATAATTCAGAATTTTTGAATTCAAAATCTATTGCAGTAGCAATTGTTACAGCATTATTTTCAAGATTACTATTTTCAACATCCCATTCTACACTCACTAACAGCTCTTTCTCTAAACTTGAAGACCAGTAATGTAAATTTAAATCAAGATCTAAATCAGACTCATCAATCCAAATAGTCATTACAACCGTTTCGCCCTCATACAAACCAGCAGAAATTACTTCACCCATAGAGTTCTTAACTGCAAACTCATCACCAACATGAATTGTATTTTCTAATAAGTAATTTGGCAAAGCCACATTCATACTCATCTCTGTTATAGAAGGTATTGTATAATGCTTATTTACATTTTTCTGTGCTAAACGTAATTCAGGCAGAACTAGATCATTTGTAGGATATGTGAAAACACGCTCATTAGTCATACGGATTTGATAACCTTTTCCTGGCTCCATATTACCAATTGTGTTTACGTTGAACTCTGGCCAATACACATTACCAATTCCATCTTTAATTAGCATTACATCTTCTTCAATTGTTTGTAAAACAACAGAAGCATCAGCGGCTTGCTTTCTTAAGTATCCTAAATAACTCCATCCTTCATTTAAAACTAATGGATAGTTTAATGGGTTGGCAACGGCGCCTCGAACTTCTAGTGTACCATCAGCATTCATCTTCACTTTGTAAGCTTTACCTACTATATGATCGCCGATATTATTTAAACTCCATTCTGGCCAGTAAACATTACCAAGCTCATCTTTAGCTAAAAATAAATCATCAACAACTGATGCGAATACATCTCCTATACTAGGGTAGTCAGGAACTATATAAGTCGAAATCAAATTCCAGCCCTCAGTTAACTCAATACTCTGTGACATTGTATTTGATAAAGATGATAGAGCACTAATACCATCAACTGCATATGTATCAGTATTCGGCATAGATAAGTCATAATCAGCTAAAGCTAATCTAACTTCGTTTAATGAAGCTTTCCATGTCATCCAAGTAAATTCTTCGCCTACTTCCATTCCATTGTATTCATTGGCATCTGCGCCATAAACAGTCATTGTGTTTGTGATACCCGTCCACATCATCATTCCAGCACAGTAATACTCACCATCTAAACCTAAATAGAAAACACCTAAATAATCCCCCATTTCAATCGGAGCATCATTTATAGTAATATCTCCAGTCGATGGAATTAAAATTATATGGTTATTTGATGTTGTTTCGAAAGTCCAACTTGGCTCTGTTGGTAGAGGATACTCACAAGAACCATCATCTGAATTTGCATTTTCATCATAATTTAAAGCTTCTAGATCTGTACAGCCAAGAATTTCTTGTTCACAAGAGCTATCATCAATATTCGCATTTGCATCATAGTTTAGTGCTGTTACATCTGTACAACCATAAACAACACCAATACATGAACCATCATCTGAGTTAGCTTCTTCATAGTAATTGATTGCATTTTCATCAGTACAACCATAAATAGGATCGATACATGAACTGTTGTCAATCGTTGCTAGTGGGTCAAAATTAATCGCAAGTTCATCCATACATCCAGCGCTCACATCTGTAACAACAACAGTTGCATAAGCTATAAACGCACCTGTTGTAGCAACAACATTTACACTTACTTCATAAATACCATTTTCTTGATAGTAATGGAGAGGTTGATCAACTCCAGTATAAGTTGTTCCATCGCCCATATTCCAAAGCAGATAACTAACGACTGGAATTTCATTAATGATTGCCCAAAAGTGGAAATTACTTCCTGCTAATTGTTCATACTGTATGATAACTAATGACGTATAATCACAAGATCCATCCTCTTCATTCGCGTTTGGATTGAAATTATAAGCCTCTGGATCTGTACATCCTGCTAACATCCCAATACATGAACCGTCTTCTAAATTAGCATCCTCATTAAAATTGAACGCTTCGGGGTCAGTACATCCAGCTATAATACATGAACCATCTTCATTGTTGGCCTCAAGATTATAGTTTTCAGCTAACTCATTAGTACAACCCGAAATGATACATGAACCGTTATCTGAATTTGCTTCAGGATCGAAATTATCGGCTTCAGGATTTAAACATCCAAAAATATATGGTTCACAAGAATCATTATCTATAGTAGCAAGAGGATTATAATTAAACATGGTCGGGTCAGTACAACCAGGGATTTCAGTAACACTTTCCTCTCCTGTAACAAAACTTAAAGTATCACTATTTTCTGAATCTCCACAAGGGCTCTGTGCTACAACTGCCCAAAAATATTCTGTTTCTGCACCTAATAATATATCAAAAGGATAAGCAGGTTCATCAATATTTTCAATTGTATAAATAATATCAATAAAATCTGAGTCTGTTGCAATGTGAAGTGTATAACCTGCTGCAGATTCTATATCCTCCCAAGTAAATGTAGGTGTAAGAGAAACCTCAATAGATTCGTGAGGAGGGAAATTTAATTCCGGTGCCACAGGCAAACCTTCATAAACGTTTACCTCCACATCAACCTGATGTAATAAATCATCTGATGTAGCAGTGATTTGGAATGGATAATTTCCTGCAGGAATAGGGAAAGGTGAAGAAATAGTTAACGTAGAATTATCTCCTGGAACAACATCTTGTGGGTCAAAATTAACTAAGACACCTTCAGGGACGTCTACTATAGATAGAGTTACAGGGGTGTCGTAACTCAATATTGGGTCAATTTGAATATCAAAAATCGCCATTTCTCCAGAACAAATATCCAATGATTCAGGAAACACATTAATAGTAAAATTAGGGGCACTAGGCTCTGTGATTTCAAAAATATTTGAAATATTAAAAAACACATTATTTGCAGCCTTCACCTTCACACGAGCCTGAGCAGACACTTCATTTGGACAAATAATATCTGCAGAACCATTGTTTGAGACTCCTTCAGCTATTAATTGATCAAATGTATTTCCACCATCTAGAGAGAGATAAATATCTACTTCCGAACAGCTAATTGGAGCTGCGTCAGTATTAGCCACATCCCATGTAACGGTATAAGTATTTCCATACTCCCATGATTCAGCAACATTATTTACAAGAAAAGGACCAGCTATATCACTCACATCAAAATCCATTTGATCATAACTGACACCACCTCCACCAGCATTATTATCTCTAACCGTAAGTCTAAAGGTTAAGTCTCTAGAATAAGTAGGCAACAATTCTCCAATGGTACTTGTTCCGTTTAATAAATCATTTAAGCGTGGAAATATACGAGTTGACGAAGTCGTTGGAGACCAACTCCTAAAAATTGGCTGATTTCCAGAAGGGTCAGTAAGATCATTATCAGCTCCATCAGTAACCGGTCCTAAATCAAATTCTTCCCAGCAATAAGTTAAAGCATCACCAGCATCTACGTCATTTCCTGAACCTATTAACTCAAATGGTGTACTAACAGGTATAGTAAAGCCTCCATCACCAGCATTAGCAACAGGAATATTATTCCCAGTTTCAATTTGTTCTGCACAATCGTTTGCCCAGCCTTCTCCATTTGTATGAGCTGTAATTTGATCAAATGAATAAGTATGATAATAATCGTCAGAATTATTTTGAATATTTGGAGGACATATACCTGCGTAACCCATTATTGTTGAAGCACTACCTGGCTCAAATGCTGAAGTAGACGTTCTTTCACAACTATTGTTTTGAGTATGATTTCCTCCAAATTGATGTCCCATTTCATGGCATACATAATCGATATCAAATGGATCTCCTACAGGGGCAAAATGACCTGTTATTCCGCGACCTTTTTGTCCATCAGAACAAACAACTCCTAAACCTGCTAAACCACCGCTATCTTTACCAAAAACGTGACCAATATCATAGTTATCACTTCCAATAAGATCATCGATATTATCTTGATTCTCATCAATCATTGCTCCAGCATTTCCATTTGAATATGGATCAGTAGCGGAGTTTGTGTAAATAAGCTCGTCGTTATTCTCTACTAAAACTAAACGGAAAGATGCTTCACGTTCATATACCTCGTTAATTCTATTTAATGTTGTGTTAATAGCGGCTATTGCATCAGCCACTGTCCCACCATGAAATTCTGTATATTCTCCTGAACAAGCTATGGCAGCACGATATGTCCTTAATACATCTCCCGATTGTCCACTAGCAACAACACTTTTAGCGGCACTACCTACCATACACTGACTATCTCTAACCTTAGTATTAGTTGCGTAGAAATCTTCTTTAAAGTAACTAATACAATACTCCGTATCATTTAAACTATACGGATCAATATAGACTGTACCCGAAGCTGAAATCATCATTGCATGAAATCCATTATGATCAACAGACATTCTTAAAGTAGCAGTACGATCTGTTAATCCTTGACCTACAAACGATTTAATACTTGGAAATTTTTCAGATAATTTAGTTGGCATTAAGCTAGACTCAACAATAGCAAACTGGTGCATATCACCATTAGGCATTGGTAAATCTATTACTAAGTTTGAACTAGAAATCTCTACGGAAAACTCCTTTTGAGCAGAATCAAGTAGTTCACCTAACTCTTGCAGGTCAATTGAATATGTTTTATAAGCTACAGGAATAATATACCTTTCATTAGTAGGCATAATAGTACTACCTGAAACGTCTTCCCAAATATTTTGAGCATTAGAACTTAAGCTACTTAGAAAAATTAGTGTTAAAAATACTAATCCATTAAACAGAGATTTGGTCTGTTGCATAGTGTGAATTTTATAAATTACTCAATTAATAACAAGCGGTCAAGTTACAAAAGAAATGCCAAATTTAATTCCATTATATTTCAAGCCTAAATTGCTTTAAATATGGATCAAATTAGCTATTGGGAAGAGGAAATCTTTTTAAAAAATATTGATATTACAATTATTGGTAGCGGAATTGTCGGACTGACTTGCGCTCTAAAACTCAGAGAATTAAAACCAAAATCAAGAATCGTAATCCTTGAACGTGGATATCTTCCTTCTGGAGCTAGCACGAAGAATGCTGGATTTACGTGCTTTGGATCTCCTTCAGAATTATTGGATGATTTAAATAATTTAAGCGAAAGTAAAGTCTTTCAACTTGTTGAATTGCGCATAAAAGGTCTTGAAAAATTAAAAAACCTAATCGGCACTTCAGAAATGGACTATAAAGAATATGGGGGTTATGAGCTTTTTAACGATAAAGATGCTTACGAAAACTCGTTAAGCAAACTCCCATACCTAAACAAAAAGCTTCGTCACATATTTAAAGAAGATACTTATGAGATGTTCGACAAGCCCGAAACATTTGGGTTTGACAAAAACTCCCTACTTATAAAAAATAAGTTTGAAGGCCAGATAAATACCGGCTTAATGATGCGCAAACTACTAAGACTTTGTCGCGATTCTAGAATTGAAATTTTCAATGGGTTTGATGTAGATACTTTTGAAAAACAAAAGCATAAATGGGTTGTCTATGGTAAAAACAAACAAGTATCAACCAATAAGCTTCTCATCTGTAACAACGCATTTGCGAGTAAACTAATAACTAATATTGATCTAAAACCTGCACGGGCGCAAGTTTTAATTACAAAACCAATCGAAAATCTAAAAATCAAGGGTTGCTTTCATTTAGATGAGGGGTATTACTACTTCAGGAATGTAGGCAATAGAGTTTTATTCGGTGGTGGTCGCAACCTAGACTTTAGAGCTGAGGAAACATTTGACATGAACCCTACGAAACTGATACAGAACAAACTTGAATCACTACTTCAAACCACGATTCTCCCAAACCAAAGCTTTGAAGTCGATAGGCGATGGACTGGCATAATGGGAGTTGGATCTAATAAAACACCAATACTTAAAAGGATAGATGACAACTTATACTGTGCAATTCGAATGGGAGGAATGGGTATAGCACTGGGTGCTGAAATTGGACAATCACTTGCAGAGATTTCTATTGAAGAATAGACTGACAGCTTGTCAAAAGATAATGGATTTAACCACACATTTACTAAGCTGACATTTTGACAACTGTTCTTTTACACTAAAAATATATATAATTTAAAATCGCTCATTAAATAAATGTTATCAATGAATCAAAACATCAGTAAATCAAGGTGTTACACAACTTACTTAAACTTAAAAAATAAGTCTAAATCTATTAATTTCAAGAAAACAGAATAATCAAAGAGTGAAAACAAGTAGGGATCAACACATATTTCATTAAAGAATTATACATTTGAAATAACCCACATAACAACAACACACAACTATATATTATGCAAGAAAAATCGATTAGAAACACACTCCTACTTCTCATATCAGGCTACCTAATATACATTCTCAAAAGTGTCTTAAGCCCATTCTTAATAGCACTATTTATTGCTTATCTCCTAAATCCACTAATTACATTTATTCAAGAGAAATTGAAGATTAAGAAACGTGGTCTTGCAGTCGGTATTGGTATAACAATCACAAGCCTTTTCATATCATTAATATTTCTAGCGAGCACACCCATAATCAATAAGGAATTCCATAAAGCGGCTATCATAATTAAAGAGTACGCAGACTTTATCCCCCCTATCCCAAATGAATTACAAGATCAAGTCAGTAATTTCATACAATCCGACTATGCTAAAGATTTTTTAAATAGCAGCTCTATCAATGAAACCATAAACAAAGTCACCCCTCTCTTAAAAAGCCTATTTACCGAATCACTAGATCTATTAATGAGTGTTTTTAGCTTATTTCTAATCCTCATCTATTTAGTCTTCATCCTACAAGGATACCCGAAACTCAGTAGCAGTTGGCTTAACTGGATACCGATTAAGTATAGAGACAATGCCGATGACATTACTTCTGACCTAAACGATGGGATGCGCTCTTACTTTAGAGGACAAGCGTTAATAGCGTTTATTGTTGGAATACTTTTCTGTATTGGATTCTCAATCATAGGACTTCCACTTGCCATATTATTAGGAATACTAATAGGAATCTTAAACTTAGTACCCTATCTACAAATACTTGGTTTTATACCTGCATTTTTCCTAAGTATTTTACACAGTATGGAAACTGAACAAAACATCTGGGTAACCCTTGGTATAACAGCTTTAATCTTTTTTGTGATACAACTAATCCAAGAAAGCATTCTTATTCCTAAAATCATGAATAAAGTTACAGGACTACACCCGGCAATCATACTACTATCTCTTTCAATATGGGGAAGCCTTTTAGGGCTAACAGGCTTGATACTAGCCCTTCCAATAACTACTTTACTACTATCGTACTACAAGCTGTTTATTAATAATGAAATTAAGTGAGGTACTCTTTAGCCACTTCTTTAGACTTTGAAATGATATCGATTAGGGATACACCGTACATATAATTACCCAGAATGGTAAATTCTGCAGGGCTTAACTCTTCTATTTTCAGCACTCTATCTAAATGCCCTAACTCATACTGAGGAATAGCTTTTTCTATAATCTTAAGCTCAGAGGAACCTATAAAGAGGTTTTCACCAAATACTTTATTTAAAAACACAGAAGATTCCACTTCAAGATCCATTGCTTTTAAACGCTTAGCAGTAAACCTAGCCCCCCCCATAATTATAGTGTTTACTACAAATTCACCCGTGGAATGCTCTGGGAAAGTATTATTGTTAGCTACCATTCCTAAAACCACAGAACCTTCTTTAGAGGGGACTAAAAAGCCAAATCCATCGAAATTGAATTCTGATTTCCTCATCCTTACATTCTGTAAAGCAACTGGAGAATAATTTATAGATTCTAATAAATCACACAAATCGCCCTCAAGATATAAACATAGCTTGTGTGCTGGTATAGTAGATACAATTCTAGAAAATAAATGACTTTCACCACTAACATTAAACTTAACTGAGTCAGAAACTTCAAGATCCTCTATTCTTGCGTTGTAAACTATATTTTGACTCAACTCAAGTTTTAAAGAATCAACTAACTGCTGTACCCCACCTTTAAAGCTGAATAAAGCTTTTGAGGTAATATTTTGAGGGTATTTTTTACAATCAACCTCATCAGACTTAAAACCAATTAAAGCCCTTAAAATCGAACCACTTTGCCCTTCCAATCTCTTTAACAAGGGTAGTGTAGCTGAAATGCTCATTTTGGTTACATCACCTGCCCATATACCACTCACCATACTATCGAAAAACAAACTCCTAAACTCAAAACCAAAATGACGATCAACAAAGCTGGATATAGTTTCATCACCATTATAATTTGAAGCCCTTAAGTCTCTAAAAATGGCTTTCGCAAATAATATAAAATATGGAGAAACTAAAAATGATCTTATTGAATGAGGCAACACCTGTAACTTATCATCGTGATACAAATACCTTTTTTTAGCGCTATCATCAGCAAACACTAAATCATCCCACAAACCTAAATCTTCAACTAATTCTAATACACATTGTCCTTTTCCCATTGGACGAATACCTCTAGGGCCCCACTCCAAAACACAACCATCTTTTTCCTCCGAATAAACCATACCGCCAGCCTGGTCAGATTCTTCATAAATCGTAAAATCAACTGTAGGGTTGAATTTTTTCAAATAGTAAGCAAAAGACAAGCCTGAGATTCCTGCACCGAGTATAGCAATTTTTTGATTCTGCATAATCATAAAGCAATTATACCATCAATCTTAGAAGACTGTATGTAGATTTCAATTATTTCATCAGCACTCAACATAACTTCTTTAACACTAATAGACACAAAAGCTCCTTTGGAAGACTCCTTACGAGTAATCTGAGCTCTTTCTGAGTGAAATAGAGATTCAATTTGCGCAATTTTCTTCAAATCTGATTTCACAATAAATTTGAACATGTAAACTGAAGGGAAAGAGACCTCTGTTAATTTTTCACGTAAACCATCAAAATCGTTTTTCATAGCAATAATTTACACAAAAATACAAAGCTACTAAAAACACAAGGCACAGGTCGTCCTTTTTTCTAAATTTGTTTTTATGACTAAACGCATTGTTATTTCTGGAGCTCCCGGAACAGGGAAGACCAGTATTATAAAAGAGTTAACAAACAGAGGGTATAAATGCCACTCAGAAATATCGCGTGAAATCATTGCAAGTCAGCTCGAAACGGGTGGAACTACAACTCCTTGGCAAGACCTCAATAAGTTTAGTGAACTCGTTATAGAGGAAAGATTAATGCAATTTAAGAGTGCTGTAGATGATGTTGAATTTTACGACAGAGGAATTATTGACTCCTTAGCTTACCTACTTAAAGACAAAACCCCTATTACAAACAAGTGGGAAGACATAGCTAACAACAATAAATACTTTAGCACTGTATTTATTACACCACCCTGGGAAGATATCTACATTAAAGACGATGAGCGAAAAGAAGATTTTGAAACTGCTACTGAAATTCACAATTTTATGATTGAAGCTTACAAGCTCTACTCCTATAAAATCTGTATTATTCCAAAAATGAGTGTAGACGAACGAATTGATTTCATAATTAGCCAAATTGAGTAACCAGAAAATACATAGAATTTTAGAGAAGTACTGGGGGTTTCAATCCTTTAGAGCTAAACAGGAAGACATCATAAATGATATTCTCGCTCAAAAAGACACTCTAGCTTTGCTACCTACTGGTGGAGGGAAATCACTGTGTTACCAAGTACCGGCATTAGCTTTAGATGGTGTTTGTATTGTCATATCACCTCTTGTAGCTCTAATGAAGGACCAAGTATCTCAACTTCAAAAAAGAAACATAAAAGCGATTGCGATTAGCGGGGGTATGAATCATAGGGAATTAGATATTGCTCTAGATAACTGTATATATGGGGATATTAAACTACTGTATTTATCACCAGAAAGACTTCAGTCAGATGTAGTTCAAGAGCGAATTAAAAAAATGAAACTAAGTTTTATTGCTGTTGATGAGGCACACTGTATTTCTCAATGGGGGTATGACTTTAGACCCTCATATTTACAAATTTCAGAAATAAGAAAACTCAAACCAAAAGCTCCGATTCTAGCTCTTACTGCTACAGCTACTAAGGACGTAGCAAAAGACATACAGGAGAAACTATCTTTTAAAGAAAACAACTTAATACAGAAGAGCTTCAAGCGTAGCAACTTAGCCTATATGGTTCTGGAGGAAAGCCACAAGATGGATCGAATTCAGAAAATGTTAATGAAAATTAAAGGCTCTGCAATCATTTATGTAAGAAGCAGGAAAAGGGCTTGTGAATTCTCTACTAAATTAAACAAGCTTGGTATCAGCTCTTTATTTTACCACGCTGGTCTCCCTTCAAACGAGCGGGATGCCAATCAAGCAAAATGGATGGACAATAGTGTACGTGTTATTGTTGCTACCAATGCTTTTGGTATGGGAATCGACAAACCAGATGTTCGACTTGTCATTCATTTACAAAACCCCGACACTACTGAAGCCTACTTCCAAGAAGCAGGGAGAGCTGGAAGAGACGGTATAAAATCTTTTGCTGTCAGCCTATTCCAAAGATCTGACCTCGAAAATTCAATAGATCGATTTGAAGAAAATTACCCTTCAGCCATAGAAGTAAAAAAAATATATCAGCATTTAGCAGATTACCTACAAATTACTATTGGAGATGGTTTTGAGCAAGCTTATGATTTTTCAATAGATGAATTTTGCATTAATTATAAACTCAATCTATCTAAATGTATAAAAGCGCTACATATTATTGAAAAAGAAAGCTTGATAAAGTATGAAAGCTTCAATAACACACCTTCGTCTATAAATATTATCTGCGCATCTTTATCTGTTATTAATTATACATCTCCTAACAAAAAAAAGGTTGAGCTACTCCAATTAATACTTAGACTCTACCCTGGAGTCTTTGATGAACCTGTTGAGATAAAGGAAAGGAGCTTAGCCATCAAAATAAATCAAGATAGCAGCTTAATCTACAAACTATTAAAACAATTAGATCAAGAAGGGGTTATTGACTACAAGCAAAGAACAAACTCAGGTAAAATCATATTTAGTTCCGCAAGACACTCGAGCAGTCATTTACCAATCTCTAAAACACATTTTGAAGAAAGAAAAACACTATTAATAGGTAAACTTCAATCCATGAATGATTACCTTTCTAATATAGATTATTGCCGCTCGAAGGTATTATTGGACTACTTTGGAGAAAAAAACT
>Ga0209495_1001258_pt1 | contig 17935 bp, 15 predicted proteins | sample EN1Hudsemesocosm_FD_184629 | JGI IMG/M metagenome (GOLD analysis project Ga0209495, IMG submission 184629) | Methane-oxidizing microbial communities from mesocosms in the Hudson Canyon - EN1E Hudson Canyon (SPAdes) (version 2) | ecosystem: Environmental > Aquatic > Marine > Cold seeps | place... | reverse complement strand
TTGCTGCTCCAGCTAATACGTCTTTACCTTCAAGAATAAAGGGGATTGCTGCTTCTTGAATTTCAGTTGGCGCTATAAATTTTATTGAGTCAAGCGCAGCAAGTAGCTTGTCATCAAGCATTAAATCATCGAATGTCATATTTATACCCGTATTCATTGAAAATGCAGTTCTTTAGTACGCATACTGAACGTACTATCTGCGTTATATTATGGAGCAATAGGGAGGCTATTACATCAATAATATGCCTTGCTAGTTCGTTCATTATACGCACTATAAAATCCGCATTCCCAATGAATCAGGGTATCGTTACTTCTTAATTTGGTAGGCAAGTACATTGCCAGAAAGCATCATAGGGATAATGATCAATCCTTGTTCATGAACAACAATATGATCAGCACTGCCTTGTTCTAAGGCAAGTAGGGTAGTACTAAATCCTGTTGGTGCGATATGTAATAATTTTCCAGCCATCCAATCAGTGACAAGATAATTGCCATTACCATCTGATACAAGGCCATCTAAATTTCCTGCAGGTGTTTTGTCACCAAGGCTGTGGATTTGTTTATTTTCAAGGTTAATTGTTTTTAAATGACCAGCAACTTCAGTTGCAAAGCCATCAGTCATGACTCCCCAGCTCGCAACAAGTAATTGATTATTTTCAACTAATAAGCCATTTGGTACTTCAAGCTCATCACTTTGCAACCACGTTTCAAATTTACCGTCGGCTAAACGATACACTGTGTTGGTTAAAAAGGCTGAAACGTAAATATTACCGTTTTTATCTGCTGCAATATCATTAAGAAATTTTGCTTGCGGCGCAGAATAACGTTGGGTGATTTTTCTGTTTTTAATATCCACGACGACCAATTCGTTGATATCTGCAATATAAAGGTTGTTACCGACAACTGTTAAGCCTTTTGGCGCATTTAATCCCTCAAGCCAATGGTGTTCGAGAACTTTACCCTCTAATGATAATGATGAAATATAACCATTACCATCGGCCTCAGTAGGATTACCCTTGATATTCGACACATATAGCTGCTTCTTTTTAGCATCAAAGGCGATGGATTCAGGCTGTTCAAAGATAGCTTTAGTCTGCCAAGCAGGCACTAAGATCGGGCCAGCAGAAAATGTAATGCTTGGTAAAAGTGTGATGAGTAGGCTTAATAGCCCAAATTTAATCTGTTTCATCGCTGTCTCACAGTAAATAATTGAATAGGAAGAATGATACAGGCTTTAGCTTTAGCTCGCTAAGATTGCTTGTGAAATGAGCCAATATCGAGATGCCTTTCCTAGAGTGACTAAGAAGATAAAAAGACCAAAGTTAACTTTCATCATACCTGCTACAAATGTTAATGGATCGCCAATAATGGGCACCCATGCAAACAACAGCGACCACTTGCCATAACGGTTGAATCTTTGTTCAGCCTTATCTGATTGTTGTTGTGTTAGCTTAAACCAACGGTGCAGTATGCTATCAGCACCCCAACGACCAATCAGGTAGTTGACTATTGAACCTAATACATTACCGAATGTAGCGATGATAATTACAGCGAGTGGGTTTTCACCTGCAAGCAATAAAGCTGATAAGACAAGTTCAGAACTAAGGGGCAAGATTGTGGCAGCAAGAAAGGCCGATAGGGCAAGCCCCCAAAGCCCCAATTCAGATAATAGCTCCATGAATTAAGAACAACTACAGATAGATTGACTTGGGTGAATTAATAAAATAATCATTGTATAGATATTACTGGCCAGTTAGCTTCATTATGCGGTTCAATGCAGAGTAGTTTACTTGTTTTTTTTAGCACGTATATTCATTACCTAAAGTATCTTTAATGTAGTACCTCAATAGTGTCTATGATGAATAGCAAATAGCCTTCGTCAGCTACCTTCCCTAAAAGACGAACCATGACCAGCCGAGTTAAACGTTATATAAGAGATTAAAAATGAGTAAAAATACTTAGCTTATATTCTAACTTGCAATGACGAATTTGATATAATTGATATGAAAATTATAAAAGGGCCTAGGCAAATTTCTCAAGGTCACTCCGACCACAAAAAAGCGTGGCTCGATAAAAATACGTTATGTGCCTCTCCATTCCGGTAGCAGACAAATACATGTAATATCTAAATTTACAAATTATGAGGTTCACCAATGACTAAAATTGATGGCAAGGTCGAAGAGTTACTCGCTAAACATCCTAATTTAACGAAACTTGAGGCAATCAAGATCGTAACTGAAAAAAATGAGCGCAAGAAGAAAAAGCGTGTGGAAAAAACAGAGAGAAGTAATGCTAAAAATCTTAGAAACGAGGCAAACCGCCCAGAACGGGATGACGTTGACGCTTGAGCACATAACAAACTGTTGTAGTAGGTTGCAGTCGCTTAGTTCCCGCACTTACGAATATCAGAATTAGTTTTTGTGTAATCATGAATCTAGTTGGTTTTAGCCACTAGCAATAACGGCAGATATTTATCATTACTCGTTAATTTAACTTCTAAGTTAGATATGTTCAGACTGTTTTTTCCTGTGGATTCAACCGGTCGATGAAACATTGCTTTTAAGCGTTTTAGGTGAAACCAGCGGTGCAGTACGGCATCAGCACCCTAACTAACAACCAGACAATCACTTGACGGAATAAAGGAAACTTTTTTTGTCATTGATGACTTATAATTCATACCGTTAGTCATTAAAATAATTAAGGATCATTTATTATCATGAGATGGACACATTTTATTTTTCTACAGTGCCTGCTTATTGCAGTCGTGGCTGGTGTTGTCTATATTCATAAGGACAAGGTTAAGTTACATAAAACACCACCAGCGTCATTGGCGAAATGGTATATGCCAGAGAATAAACGACAGGAATGGTTACATAATATGTTCAAACTCCGACGTGAAATACAGGCAGTCAAACTTTATTCCACCAGTAATGATGATGAACTTTTAGATAAATGGACTGCGCAGTTAAGCAAACATTATCTTAAAATAAGTGAGATGGTTCCTGAGTGGGATAAAAAGCTAAATGTGGAAGCATTAAACCAGTTACAAGTAAGCGTTAAAGACAGGGACAAACAAAGAGTGTCCCTTGCACTTGATGATTTGAATGCAAGCTGTGACTCATGCCATCAAGATTACCGAGTTACTGTTGCGACAATGTACCGCGCACCAGATTTTTCGTCGGTTAAGCTTAGTCAATCAGCTGAATATAAAAAGCATATGCAAGCACTAATCCGACAGCTGAACCAGGTAAAAATCGCCTCTGAAGACGGTAAGCGGGATGTTGCGATATCTTCCTTGTCCGAACTCAATCATGGTATTAAGTTGCAGGGGGAAACCTGTGTGCAGTGCCATAAAAAAGATATTAAAGTATATCCAGATGTGAACATAACAAAAACAATAGCGAATTTAGAACAGAGCTTGGCGACTGGAACACAAAAAGAACAAGGGAAAGCACTGGGTTCCTTGGCGGTACAGGCATGTGCTCGTTGCCACGGGACGCATCGTATCGCTTATGACAACAGGAAGGCTTTTGTTGACAGGCCCAATTGGCGAGAGCAGATAAAGCATTAGTCTGGAAACGTTGGGTCCACAGCACTGAGTGGACTATCAGGCTATATTGATTTAAGCGTGTTGGGTTAATATTACACTTGATACTAATAGGGCGGGGTATTAAACAAGCTCTAACTTCCATAGTGGTTGAAGTATTATTCGGCTTTGTCTGTTTGCTGTTGTGTTAGGTGAAACCAGCGGGGAAATAGTGTGTAGGCTCCCCAGCGATTAAATAATTAACAATAGAGTTAGCCTCATTCCTAACGGTTGTGATAACAATAACCGTCAAAGGGGTTTCGCCAGAAAGTAATAAAGCTGATAGTACAAGTTCGGAACTGAGCGACCAGAAAGGCGGATAAACCAAGCCCCCAAAACCTAGTTCAGATAATAGTTCAATTGGGTTATGAGCTCTTTACCAATAAGTTTCTCGTACCAACACCAACAAAGTTATCTAGCACTAAGGAGTTATCTTTATCTGATTTGCTGTAATAAGCTTTGGGTGATGTCATCGAATTGATAAATTTTTCCACCATATTGAGCAGAAAAAGTCTCAGCAACATCCTTATTTGAGAAACTGGCTAATGTTGGCCCCATCGCACCTTTTCGTTCATGTCCTGCTACATACCATGCTGTACGAGCATTAATATAAAACTCATCATCAGGTGTATCCCAAAGTCCTTTTGCCATATCATGCACATAGACTGTTTGAATAGCATGTTTATGCTCTGGATCGAGTAAGTAGGCAAACATGTCTCGTGTAGAACAAAACTTCATATTTTGTTCGCTACCTCGTTTATAAAGCTGTCCTTTAGGACCAGGAAACCCCTTTATAATCATGCCACATAGATGACATTCATCACTTCGCTCAATGTCCATTGCATTTTGTGCAAGTTGTAATTCGGAAGGTGTTTCACCACAGCCTGACACGACCAATAAAGTAATCGTAATAATGAACCAGCGAGGATATAAGCTTAATCTCATCATATGACCTTTATAGTTTTCTTTTATTAAAGAGTGCAATTGCCCCCAGCACTGGGGCTACAAACCAAGCTAACATGCTTAATATCAGACTAAATGTTGAGAACTGAGCATGTTGTGCAACAGCCATGAGGCCAGTTAATTGTTGCTCTGCAAAGAAGCTTATGATGATTAAACGGAAAACATCCGTTGGATTGAGTAAGAGTAGATAAGGGAATAATTCAGCATTTACATTGCCTTCTGTGCCGACTAGTAAACCCAATAGACTCAGATCAAACATGAAGACAAAGAAAAACCAAACAATGAGTGCTAAACCAGCAGCTTTTGATTTTTCAGTTACAGAGGCACTGATCATGGTGGCAATGGCAATAAATATCCAACCTAATATGATGGCGAAAGTAATAAAAAAAGCATACGGCTTGAGAAGTTCAGACCATGTTGTATTATCAGAAAATAAGCCCATGATAATAGCCGATAAGCCAAAACCAATAATGGTGGAAAAGGCCATTATCATCCAATGTCCCATCATTTTTCCTAAGACTAATTGCCAGCGACTAAGCGGATAGGTCATTAACAATAATAAGGTACCGCTTTCATCTTCACCTACAACGCCATCATAGGCCAGCATTAAGGCTATTAAAGGGATAATAAAGACAGCCAAGCTTGCTAGGCTAACTAAGGTTGTCGATAAGTTAGTGAAACCAGCTTGTCCTGATGCCGCAGCACCAAAATAAGCTAAGCCAGTTGCGAGTAAGGCAAAGATTAAACTTATCGACATTACCCAACGGTTACGTAAACCATCATGAAACTCTTTATTTGCAACGGTTAATATGGCATTCATTGTGATAACTCCATATGCGGAACATCACTCATATAATGGGTATAAATATCTTCCAGATTTGGCATGTGAATATCAATATTTTCTAGTGAAGGTAGTGTTGCTAACTGTTGTAATGTGGCCATTTTCTGTGACTGGCTTACGTGTAACTTTAAACCACCATTAATTTCTGTAGCATTAGCCTGCAAGTTTGCTGGCAATTGTATATTTGAACCTTGTAGATGGAACGTGACTGGCAATTCAGTTTGTTTAGTCAGTGTTGCTAATGAACCTTCTGCTAGCAAATGACCCTGACCTAAGATGAGCGCCCGATCGATATATTTTTCTACGCCTGCCAATACATGTGAGCATAAGATAATAGTGCTACCTTGGGCTTTTAGTCTGGCAATACCTTGATAGAAATCTTGGGTCGCGATAGGGTCTAACCCCACCGTAGGTTCATCTAATAATAATAGTTTAGGTTGACCTAATAAGGCTTGGGCTAAGCCCAAACGTTGGCGCATTCCTTTGGAGTAGGTTTTAACGCGTCTCATTGCTGCATGGGCTAAGCCGACTTCTTCTAATAAATCACTGACTTGTTTTTTGTCACATCCTTTGAGTTTTGCAAAGTAATCTAAAACCTCACGTCCTGTCATTTGTTGGTAAAAACTGACATTCTCTTGTAAAAAACCAAGTTGACGACGTAGATGATAAGCATTGTCACCAGTAGGATCATCGCCAAATACACGTACTTGACCTGCTGTAGGTTTAATCAAGCCTAAGATTAGCTTAATGGTGGTTGTTTTACCTGCACCATTATGTCCAAATAGGCCTAAGACTTCGCCTTGTTGTAGGCTGAGATCGATACTCTTTAATGCCTTTACACCTTGGTAATGTTTTTCAGCCTGTTGTAATTCAACAATATTCACTGTGCTTGCTCCATAGGCTGATGCATTAGAGGATAACTATCCATAATCCCTGGGGATTTTAATACGGGAAATTGTCGTTGTACCCAGCGTAATATTTCAATTGCTGGACTATTAAAAAGTAACTTTGCAGTAGGGTATTTCCACAGCAAACGATCAACGCCATCATTAGGTTCATAGGCGACATCACCCTTGCCATCTCCATCCATATCCCAACCAAGGTAATCACTCCAATAATTACCTTGTTGTTTTAGAGACCAATCCTGTGTTCGGTTTGCTACATATTTCACTTGTTTTGTATTACTGACAAAGGCGTTACCGGTAAATGTATTATCTTCTGATCCTGCTGTAAGATGAATGCCTATATCACTTTCAGCTAAGATATTATTATGAATGTCATTAAAAAGAGAGTTGTAGATAAACAAGGCTTTTCCTTCTGGTTGGTAGCGTTGTTGTGAATGTTTCATTTGCGAGTTTCGCATATTCTGTACGCCAATCACCTTATTATTTTTAATGGTGGATTTGGTGATGAAGTTCAGTAACATGCCGTAATTTACATCATTTTCAGAAAGGTTATCGGTCACGGTAAGAAACTTAGACTGCATCAGGGCGTAGCCTGTGCGCGTGTTCTTAGTATGGTTTTTAGTGACAAGATTAGAGTATGAATACATATAATGAATGCCGTAACGTAAATCATGCAAATAGTTACCATTCAGTTCATTACCGTTACTGGTATCCATATAAATACCATCTCGGGTGTGCCAAATCTCGTTACCTTTAACTAAAGCGCCACTGACATTATATAAATGAATACCATTGCCACGATCGGGTGAGCGAACGGTTTCATTACCTTCAATTGTATTATTGATGATTTGAATATTGGGAGTGCCATCAACCCAAACACCACTACTATTACCTATCAATTGATTATTTTGAATCTGTACATGTTCAGCTTGCGTATTTACAAATATCCCTGCATCTAAGGTTGTGAGGTTGTGTCCCCAGTTTTGGATTTTCAAATTCTGAATAACCACATTCTTAGCGTTTATTTCTAGCGTATGTCCCTGAGCTTGACCGTCTAGTACTGCACCTTTTTTTCCACTTATTTTTAGGGTTTTATCAATTCTGAAATTACCAAAGTAAACACCGGCAGAAAGGACTAGGTGATCACCAGCTTGAGCAATATTTAATTGGTGTTGCAAATCTTGTTCAGGGCTAACCAAAACAACAGATGCATTTGCACTATGAACAAGGCTAATGCCAAATAAAATAAGTACAAAGCTGAGAAGTGTTCTCATAAATTATTCCGTAAAAAACCCGACTTTGAAAATACAAAGTCGGGTTTATACCCGTGACCATTCAAGCTACAGATTTGTAGCACTCATACTGAATACGCTAGCAGCGTTATAATAGTGAGCAATAGAATAACTATTACATCACTATTATGCCTTGCCAGCCCATCCATTATGCGCACCAAAAATATGCATCTTGAATGATAACGGGTATGTTTTATCAAATTATAGTGTTATTGAAGCTACACTATAATTAAACTGATACCAACATACGACCACGCATTTCCATATGTAATGCATGACAGAACCAGTTACAGTAGAACCACTGAACACCCGGTTTATCAGCCATAAAGGTAATTGAAGCGGTTTGTTGAGGACCGACTTCCATTTGTACACCATGATTAACCATACAGAAACCATGAGTTACATCTTCAATCATATCTAGATTAGTAACAATAACCGTTACTTCATCACCCAATTTAACATTGAATTCGTTCATACCGTAAGCGGGTGCAACAGATGTCATGTAAACACGCACTTTATTGCCATCACGAATCACTTTGTTATCAGCTTCAAGTGTGACGCCATCTTTTGCCGCTATGGCACGTGTTGTTGCAAAGTATGGATCATCACGAGTCCAAAGTTTAGCTGGTTTCACTTTACTACGGTGAACTATCATACAATCATGAGGTTCAGCATAAGTAGGACCGTCATGAACTAACTTCATTTCATCACCAGAAATATCAATCAATTGATCATTTTCTGGATGTAACGGGCCAACAGGTAAGAATCTATCTTTAGAGAACTTACATAGTGAAATTAGATATTTACCATCAGCATCACGTGTTTCACCCATTGTGGTGTGATTGTGACCTGGTTGGTAATGAACATCTAGTTTTTGTTCAATGTAAGAACCTTTCTCACCCTTACCATTGTAGAATGCGATTGCTTTTTCGATATTCCATTTACAGATCTGACTATCGATAAATAAAGTCGTATAGGCATTACCACGACCATCAAAGGCCGTATGTAATGGACCAAGACCCAATTCAACTTCAGCAGCTATGGTGTCACGCGGTTCAATTGTACCGGCAAATAAATCATCAAACTTAGCAATTTCCAACATAGAAACGGTAGGAGATAACTTACCGTTCACCACACAATATTGTCCACTTGGATCTGTATTAATACCATGCGGGCTTTTCGGTACAGGCACATAGGCTGTCAATTTAGAGCCTTTACGACCATTAACAACGGGTACATCAGAACCAGCTAATTTTTGGAAGTCTCCAGCAGCAACAGCTGCTTCAATACGTTCAATATTAAAGATAACTAGGTGATCACGCTCATTACGCATCGTTCCAGCTAAATCAAGACCTTCACCTGGCGAGTTATAACAGGTTGAAAATGCATATTTACCGGCGTAATCAGCATCAGTATTATCTAGGTTACCATCTACAATAACCTGCCATGCAACCGTCATTGTTTCAGCATCAATGGCAGAGAACATGGTGTAATACGCTTCCGTATCATCCATATTGCTACCATCATTTGGATGAGGGATAACAAACTCAGCATTAGCAAACACATATTTTGTATGCGGTACTTTTTGTACGCGAAGACCGTGAATAGCCTGAACATTAGGCACTTCACAAATCTTATCTGTCTTCATAATGTCACAACGAATACGCGCTACACGACTATTTGATTTATCATTAATGAAGACATATTTACCATCATAGTGACCATCGGTCATGCTCATATGAGGATGATGTGAATCACCCGCAAGATGTGATGTGTGGTTTAATACTTCTTTACTTTCATTAGTTAAGCCGTAACCTGTCGCACTATCAACATTGAACACAGGAATACGCATTAACTCACGCATCGATGGCACACCAATGATTCTTACTTCACCAGAATGGCCACCACTCCAGAAACCATAGTATTCATCTAGCTCACCCGGTCCAACAGAGTGCACAGCAGTGCCTTTGCCTGCAGCAGCTACGGCTGGCGATGACATCATTGAGCCAAGGCCAGCACCAATAGCGCCGACAGCCCCAACCATTGCCGTAGAACCACCTAAAAATAAGCGACGGCTCATTTTTACATGTTCACTGGCATTTTTATCTTCAACATCTACCGAGGGTAGATTTTTATCATTGGGATCAATCATTATTGTTCTCCTTACTCAAATTATTTCGAACGAATTGTTTCTTGTACAACGGGAATTTCATTTAATACACGATCCATCTTGTGGCGTTTTTTGTACTGTCTAAGCAACGGTGGACATTTCTGTTCATCGTGGAAAGTAACTTGGCAATCCAAGCACCAGTGACACTCATTTGCATTAATCTCACCGGTAGGGTGAATAGCCTGAATTTCACATTCTTGAGCACACACCTGACATTGTGTGCCACATTCTTTACGGCGTTTAAGCCAATCAAATAGACGGAATTTTGAAGGTATTGCCAATGCGGCACCGAGAGGGCAGATATAACGGCAATAGACTTTATTGGTGAATATGGACATGGATAATAGAATGACGGCATATAACACATAGCCCCATTCACGTTGGAACTTCAACATGATGACCGTTTTAAATGGTTCAACTTCAGCATAACGTTCAGCAGCACTCATAGACTCTAATGAGATAGCAAACAGTGCTAATAAAATAAGATATTTCACAGCCCAAAGACGTTCATGTACAGCAAAAGGGAGTTCAAATTGTTTTACTTTGAATTTTCGAGCAGTTTCGTTAATTAATTCTTGTAAAGCACCAAATGGACATAACCAACCACAGAATATTCCTCGACCCCATAGCAATAAGGTCATGGCGACAAAGCCCCAGAGAATAAACATAATAGGATCTAGTAAGAATGTATCCCATTTGAAGTTACCTGTTGCTGCAAAAACAAAGGTAAATACGTTAACAATGGAAAGCTGTCCTAATGTATACCAGCCGATAAAGAACACGGTATAAATAAGGAATGCCTTACGGAATAATTGTAAGAAGCGAGGATGTTTATCTAAATAATCTTGCAGAATAATGACGGTGAACAGCATGACTAAACTTGTCACTAATATAGCAATTTGGAAGGCTTTATTACGCCATACGGATACCCAAAGCGCTTCAGGTTCTGCATCAACAAATACGGGTTGAACGGGCCGTTCTATGTAGTGTTCTAGGGTTTGATAATCCCCAAAAAAACGGGTAAATATACTATCTAGGGCCCCTAATTGACGACGAACTAATAGCTCCACCTGCCAGGGTGTGCCAATATCGAATTTATACTTGTCACGGACGATAAAGATAACTTTTTCATCAAACTTAGGTGCGCCATCAATATAGATATCGTTAATGCGATGATAATCTGAGTCTCTGAAAATAATAGACTTTTCTTCTTGTTGCACTTGGAATCGGTCAAATATTCCACCGCGAACAAAACCGTTACCTTTAAATGAATAGTCGCCAAATCCCATTACTGCAATGGCTTGGTCGCCCGGTTTTAATTCGGACATTAGCCAGTCAAACTCATCATCACCTAAAACATTTTTCCCAATAGTAGGGATGTTTAGAGGAGCATAATATAAATCGATAAATAGGTTTTTCTTGCGTTCGGAGGCTGACTTTTCATCCTTACTTACCCATTCAGCTTCAGTGCCCTCAAATGATTTGTCTACCTCAGCATAATTTAGTTCTAAATGACGGATAGAGCCATCACCCATAAGCTGTTCCCAGTTTGCTTCGGTGAACACATTAGGCTTAATGGTTGCTGGTAACACAATATTTGTTGCAGACATACCAGCAATACCTAATAGTCTCGCTACCTTCTTCGCTGAACGCATAATGACTTCATTGACAACCATGACGGTGACGGTTGCGCCTGATAATGAGTCAATACTACGCACACCTGATTTTCCAGATTGACCAACAACAATATGTTCCGTCACCTTGGCACCCAGTAATTGCGAGGCAAAATCGAACAGGTGTCGTTCAGGAATACCAACCAATAAAATAGGCTCTTGATGTGAAAGTACTCGGGCAACTTTAATTTCGCCTAAAGTATCCATGGCCACTAATACATTGACTGGCTTACCTGAATAGGCAGGGATGCTAACAACATCATTGGATTCAAAGGTATACCCAATAACCTCATCACCTTTATATATTGTTTTAATTTCAGGTTGATCTTTGGCTATTGGTGTTTTATCAGAAATACGCGTGGCGGTAGGGAATGCAAGCTTTAGTGTTTCTGTTCTCTGAGCTTCCGTAACAGGCGGCATCGCATAGCTAATACCACTTACAGCTAATATGCTGATAGTGACTATAATGCGAAAAATTTGGAGTGGATTTAGCAATTTAGTCATCTCAATAGAATATCGAAGTGACTATACGCTAAAGCTTATCTGCTGGATATGACATAGATCAATAAAGAAGTAGGGCATATCACTTATTTTTCAAAAATGTAATGCGGGTATGAGAATCTAACTTTGAACATTATGAAATCAGTGATGTAACATGGTATCTACCTCCCATCGACTAATAATATAATTGACGATGGAGCCTGTTACATTGCCAATAGTTGCAATGATAATTAAGGCAAGCGGATGCTCTCCTGCGAGTACTAGCGCAGATAAAACAAGCTCTGAGTTTAAAGGTAATAGTGTAGCTGCAAGAAATGATGTTAAGCCTAGCCCCCGAAGGCTTAGCTCTATAAAATACTTAATTAAGCCTGAAGCACTAATAAACTGCCTACGATCATCACGAGGCTTGCTGCAAGTCGTCTGATAATGTGTTTTTCATTAAACAATTTGTAGCCAAGAAATACCTGTAACACCATACCTAATTGGAATAAGGCTAAGGAATAAGCAATAAGTAGTTTTGAGAATACAATCATCGTCATATATTGCATTAGAAAAATAAGAATACCTAAATAAAGAAAGCTATAAACGTGGTCCTTAGAGTGAGCATAGTCTTTACTGAAGTTGTCTTTTAAAAAGGTAAGGTGAGCGAGACAGGCGAGAGGAAAGCCAATTAAGCACCAAAATACGGTTGTTGAAATTGCATCACCTGCCAGCACTGCATTTTTAAGTGGTAATGTGCCAATTGAGAATAATAAAATTGACAGAAAGCGGTATTGAACACCGCGTTCAAATAATAAATGAACGATTGCTCCCCGTTTTTCATTTGTATTCGGAGGGAAAAGGAAGTAACTTCCTAGAACAATAATTCCTACGCCAACAAAGCCTTGGGTACTTGGTACTTCACCTATAAACACCATAGCCAAGAACATTGAAATAACAACTTTATAGGCATTTAAAGGGCCAAAAACAGATAAATCTGTTTTAGATAATGACATCACTAAAAAAAGAGTTCCAGCCATATCCAGTAGTGCAGCAAAGAAGATATTAACCCAGAAGGTTTGATTAAGTTCGAAAGGATTGAATGTCCACAACAGAGGAACACAGATAATGGTGAGGACAAGATAAGATGCCATCACAATAAAAAAGGGATGAAGACCGTGGTGGGCTAATTTCTTTTGGAAAACGTTGGCAAATGATGAAAATAATAATCTGCCAAAAACAACGAATAACTCCACTTAGTGGTGATCCATAGATGGGTGATCATGATACTGGTTTTGCTCATCGACCTCATATTGATTAAACACGCTGTACTTATTGTCTTTATTAAATTGGAATACGATAAAGTTATCCTTTCGTTCACCCATTTCCATGCCGGGCGTACCTACAGGCATATTAGGCACGGAGAGTCCTGCTATATCAGGTTTTTCAGCTAATAAACGACGGATATCATTAGCGGGAACATGTCCCTCGATAATATAACCATCAATAATGGCAGTATGGCAGGATGTCATTTGTTTCGGGAGTTTTACAGCCTGCTTAACACTCGCCATATTGGGTGTTAATAGATCGATCACATTGAACTTATTATCTTCTAGGTGGTTAATCCACTTGTGACAACATTGGCAAGTAGGGCTTCGGTACACTTTAATATCAGTTAGATTTTTCTCATCAGCAACACTATGAAAGGCAGTTATTTGTAATAGTAAAAAAAGTAGAATTCTAGTCATAAATACATTCTAACATTATTGTTTATTCATCCTGACCTAAAATTAAGGATCATTTTATTAAAGATCCGTTCCTTTTTTGCTCTTTCAATCCAAGCATCATGATGACATTTTTTCTGATTCAGAATAGGCTGACCTATATTGCTAAATATTGTTGTTCTATATGTAGATTTTGTTTAGCATGAAAGTATGTCAGGCTAATAAAATTCCATCGATAATGGCAATTATCAGGCTTAAGATGAAAAAGAAACGATGTTTTTTTAAATAGGGACGGACATTAAAGATAATTTGATTTGAACATCCATGTATTAAAATTAACTTCACACCTTAATTATATGTGGCTGCGTCACTATACAATATTATCCCTACATTAAATATGGATTAGAGGTATTCAATCAATATTTCAGCTTTGGGCTCGTTTTCTTCAATAGGTTTTAAGGCTTGTAGAATAGATTTTTCATTACCGCCATTCACGCTTTCGGCAAATATCTGAACAGTGATATTTGCATGCTTGAGTTCGGCTAATTGCTCATCAGAGAGAAAGCCCGGATTAACCCATAAGATCGCTTTATCTGCCAAAATAGCTTCTTTTGCTTCGGCAAAACCTTCTTGGCTGAAAATAAGATAAATAGTCATTACTTTTCAATCGCTAAATAGGCATTTTCAGAAATATCAGACCAGGCATCATTTTGTTGGCGAAAGGCCTGATAAGCATCATAAACGTGTTTGAATTTAGGATCGTTAGCTGCAGCTTCCTCAAGCGTTTCATGTGTTAATGTTTTTAATGTGGCTAAAACATCATCAGGAAAACGATGAATCTGAACATTAGGACGATCTTTTAATTCTTGTAATGCAGATAAGTTCTTTTGTTCCATTTCAGATAACATTCTGACATTTTCAGCCATCGCGGCATTGTTAACGATAGCCTGCAAGTCAGTAGGTAATGAATCCCATGCACGTTGATTTACTGTCAGTTCTAATACTGTGCCGGGTTCATGCCAACCAGGATAATAATAATGTTTTGCCGCACGATATAAACCTAAACGTTGATCATGATATGGGCCAATCCATTCGGTGGCATCAATGGTATTACGTTCTAGCGCAGTATATACCTCACTACCAGCCAACAGAACGGGGTTTCCACCTGCTTTAGCAAAGACCTTTCCGCCAAGGCCTGGGATCCGCATTTTTAGACCTTTAATATCAGCTATAGAGTTAATTTCTTTATTAAACCAACCGCCCATTTGAACACCTGTATTTCCAAGTGGAAAAGGTACAACATGGAAAGGCTTATAGACTTCGCGCCATAATTCTAAACCACCACCGTCATAGAGCCATGCATTCATGCCTCGTGCAGTCATACCAAAAGGTACGGTTGAGAAGAACTGTGCCTCAGGTATTTTTCCTGCCCAGTAATAAGCACTGCCATGTCCCATTTCAACAGTGCCTTGTGAGACCGCATCAAATGTTTGTAAGGCAGGTATTAGTTCACCGCCGGCATAGACTTTAATATCAAGTCTACCATTAGACATGGCCTTGATATTGTCAGCAAAACGTTCAGCTCCTTCTTGTAAAACAGGGAACCCAGGTGGCCAGGTTGTGACCATTTTCCACTTATATGTTTTGCTAGTATCGATAGCTTGATCGCTATTAGTAGCTGTTTCCTCTTGATTACATGCAGTAAGAATTAAACTTAACAAAGTAATTGTTAATCCATTAATAAGTATTTTTTTCATAGGTTTTCCTAATTAAAATTCAATTTGTTAACAATACATCGATTGTAGGAGCGCGCTTTAGCCGCGAAGGGGGGGGAAATCAAAACCTGTTTATGTTTCAAGTTCCATTCACGGCTGAAGCCGTTCCTACGCTTTTTCTAATTTGGCATAAGCAGTAACTAACCATTTACTACCTGCATGTTTAAAATTGACTTGTACTCGGGCACTTTTACCTGCACCTTCAGTATCAATCACCGTGCCTGCACCAAATTTATGGTGATGTACTTGCTGACCTGGGTTAAAACCTGTTTCGTTAATGCTAGTGCTATGTTTAGGCGCTTCAAAGCTCGGACTTCCGCTAGTTACGACATTCTTACGAGCACGAATCTTTTCTACTCTGTCTTCAGGTATTTCTTTTAAAAAGCGAGAAGGGCGAGGTTCCATTTCTTGCCCATATAAGAATCGTGATTCTGTATGCATTAAATAGAGTGTCGTTCTTGCCCGCGTCATACCCACATAACAAAGACGACGCTCTTCAGCTAAACGGGCAGGATCATCACTACTTTTTTGACCGGGAAATAGACCTTCTTCCATACCGACCATAAATACGACAGGAAACTCTAAGCCTTTAGCAGAGTGAAGCGTCATTAACTGCACACAGTCTTCCCATTGGTCAGCTTGGTTTTCACCGGATTCTAATGCGGCATGTGATAAAAAAGAATCAAGAAGAGGCAGGTCTAGATCATCGTCGTCTTCAGGTTTTTCAAATGTACGCGTTGCATTGATTAACTCATCTAAGTTTTCAATACGACCCTGACCTTTTTCAGTAGTATCTTTTGCAAAATGAGCACGTAAACTACTTTCATCAATTACCAATGTGGTGAGTTCTTGCAAAGGCATGCTGTCATCTTCAGGTGTTAAAGAATCGATTAAGTTTAAAAATCCTGTTAGCGCATTGCCAGCACGTGCCGTAAAGAACTTGGCTTCAAGTAACTCAACACAGGCTTGCCACATGGTTTTATTTTGTTCGCGGGCATACTGGCGTAATTGGGTGAGCGTTGCTGCACCAATACCCCTTGTAGGCGTATTAACCACACGTTCAAAAGCCGCGTCATCATTGCGGTTTGCGACCAGTCGTAAATATGACAAAACATCTTTAATTTCTGCCCGATCAAAAAAGCGTAAACCACCATATACGCGGTAAGGCATATTGGCTTGCATTAAGGCTTCTTCAATAATGCGTGATTGGGCATTAGAACGATACAACACAGCATGATCAGCACGTTTTTCACCTGCATCAACGGCGATTTTAATTTGTGCAACTAAATAGCCTGCTTCATCACGTTCGTTATACGCATTATAAATTTGGATAAGTTTGCCATCTTGATCGTCAGTCCAAAGTTCTTTGCCGAGACGTTCACTATTGTTCGCAATAACCGCATTGGCACCTGCCAGAATATTGCCTGTTGAGCGGTAGTTTTGTTCTAAGCGAATAGAGCTGGCTTGATCATAGTCGTGATGAAATTTCTGAATATTCTCAATTTTAGCACCGCGCCAACCATAGATAGATTGATCATCATCACCTACAATAAATAAGTGACCTGTATCACCTGCAAGCAAACGTAACCATGCATATTGAATGGCATTGGTATCTTGGAACTCATCAACTAAAATTTGTTGGAAACGTTGCTGATAGCTAGCAAGAATATCAGGACGTTTTAACCATAGTTCATGACTTCGTAATAAAATCTCACCAAAATCAATAACACCAGCGCGTTGACATGCTTGTTCATACGCTTGATAAATCGAAGACATTGTCTGCGAGTATTTATCATTGCCCGCTTGAATATGTTGTGAGCGTAAGCCTTCATCTTTTTGGGCGTTTATATACCATTGTGCTTGTTTGGCAGGCCAATCAGCGTCATCGAGCTCCATGCCACGAATAATGCGTTTCAGCATGCGAAGCTGATCATCACTATCAAGAATTTGAAAGCTTTGCGGTAAGTCAGCCTCTTTCCAATGAGATCGTAATAGACGATGTGCTAAACCATGGAATGTACCCACCCACATGCCACCAATAGGATAACCAAGGTTATCTTCAATCTTAGCGCGCATTTCTTTAGCAGCTTTATTGGTAAAAGTAACAGCAAGAATATTGGCAGGAGATAAATTTTCAGCTTGAATAAGCCATGATATACGATGAACTAAAACACGTGTTTTACCACTGCCAGCCCCGGCCAGAATTCGAGCATGGCCTAGTGGTGCCGCGACAGCTTCACGTTGGGGTTTATTTAGATCATTAAGTAATTCAGAAACATCCATTGATATTTTTATCGATTTAAAGGTGTAAAGACAGAAAAACACTGAACATGATTAACATGCCCAGTGTTTTAGTGATTTTTTACATAAGGCTTTCGGAATTAGAAAACCTTAATGTTATTTAGATATTGCTATCTAAAAATGCAGCTAATTGTGATTTAGTTAAAGCGCCTACTTTAGTTGCTTCTACTTCACCACCTTTAAATAACATCAGGGTAGGAATACCGCGGATGCCATAGCGTGGTG
>Ga0209495_1001257_pt1 | contig 17940 bp, 14 predicted proteins | sample EN1Hudsemesocosm_FD_184629 | JGI IMG/M metagenome (GOLD analysis project Ga0209495, IMG submission 184629) | Methane-oxidizing microbial communities from mesocosms in the Hudson Canyon - EN1E Hudson Canyon (SPAdes) (version 2) | ecosystem: Environmental > Aquatic > Marine > Cold seeps | place... | reverse complement strand
TTAATATCATATCTAAAATTACTGGACCACCATGTCCTTGAAGTTCAAGTACGTCTTCGCCAGTAAAAGAATGAGGAGCTTTAAAATATAAGGCAATACCTTGGTCTAATACCATTTGGTTTGCATTGTTAAAAGGTAAATATTCTGCTTTTCTAATTTCAGGTATTCTTCCTAAAATTGCTTGAGCCACACTTTTAACTTCTGGGCCCGATATTCTGATAATGCCAACTCCGCCACGTCCTGGTGCTGTGGCTTGTGCTGCAATGGTTTCTTTTTGATATAAAACTTCAGTCATAATTATTTCCTAGAAGATAGCAGGGCTATTATAAACATTTATTAAGCAGAAATAAAAAAGGCGACCAAATAGGTCGCCTTTAATAAAAGATATTTAATAAATTAATCTTTAGCTTTAGCTAATTTGGCTTTTTCAATACCGCTGAAAATAACTTTCATTTGAGCGATTGAAATCAGGTTACTGATAAACCAGTAAAGTACTAAACCTGATGGGAACCAAGCCATAAATACTGAAAATGCTACAGGCATATATTGCATGATTTTCTGTTGCATTGGATCTTGTATCGTCATTGGTTGCATTTTTTGCATAACGAACATACTTACACCCATAAATATAGGTAAAATAAAGTAAGGATCCATTGTTGATAGATCTTCTATCCAGAAAAAGAAAGGCGCATGACGTAATTCAACACTTTCTAGAAATACCCAATATAATGCTAAGAATATTGGCATCTGAATGAGCATAGGTAAACAACCACCAGCAGGGTTAACTTTTTCTTTTTTGTACATTTCCATAGTAGCTTGTGACATCTTTTGACGGTCATCACCAAAGCGCTCTTTTAACTGTGCCATTTTAGGAGCAAGCTCACGCATTTTAGCCATTGAAGTGTATTGTGCTTTCGTTAATGGATACATAGCACCTTTAACGACTAAGGTAATTACAATAATCGCAAAGCCCCAGTTAATCACAATAGATTGAATTTGAAGAAGTAACCAAAATAGTGGTTTACTGATCATTGACAAAAATCCGTAGTCAATCGTTAAACCTAAAAATGGTGCAATTTCGTCTAATACATATTGATCTTTCGGACCAACATAAAATATAGCTGAAGTGGTTGCTTGGCTATTTGGTTGAATAGTTAATGCCGGAGATTTTAAACCAATAACTGCTTCATTATTTTTAGAATATAAAGTATAAATTTGGTTATCAGCAGTTTGGTTTGGTACCCATGCTGAAACAAAATAATGTTCAAGCATTGCAACCCAACCACCTGCGGTAGCAATATCTAGTTTTGTTTTTTGGATATCATCAAAGTCGTATTTTTCATAACGATCTTCACTTGTTGAATATGCAGCACCACGATAAGTCGGCATTAATGCACTGCCACTTTCAACAAGTGTTGACTGTTTCAATTGAGCATACATTTGAACATTAGCTGGAGTTGTTGAAGTGTTATTTATAATGTATTCAACATTTACGCTATAGTCTGATTTGGTGAACGTAAAACGTTTGATTACGTTTAAGCCATTTTCAGACGTGTATTGTAAATCAACGACTAATGGTTCATCACCTGTTTGTGTATACGAGTTACTACTCGTTTGATAAATAGGACGACCCGGAATTATTTGATCTAAACCCTGTGCTCCGATGAGGCCACTTTGTGCAACATATTTACGGTTACCGTTCTGCATAACTGTAAATGGGATACCGTTTCCTTGTTCAGTATCGAAGTTTTTTAATTTTGCTTCAACAATATCACCACCACGTGTAGCAATTTTAACAACTAGCACATCAGTGTTAATACTGATTACTTGTTCGTTTGCTTTTACCATTTTAGACATTGGCATTGCTGAACTTGAAGATTCAGGAATAGAATCGCTATCACCAGATGTAACTTGATTTGTTGTTTGACTTATTGCTGTTTGGTCAATTACAGGAGCATTATCTTTTTGATATTCGGTGAATAGCAAATAGGTAACAACCATAAGGGCAATAAAAAGAAAACTGCGTTGAGATTCCATAGTTTATTATTTCTCTTTTTTTGATGGTGGCACGGGATCTAATCCCCCCGCGTTTAATGGATGGCATTTTAGTATACGTTTGCCTGCTAACCAACAACCTTTTAACACACCAAAGCGATTAATAGCTTCAATAGCATAATAAGAGCAACTCGGATGGAATCTACAATTATTACCAAGTAACGGGCTAAGCCAGCGCTGGTAAGCTTTTACTAAAGCTATTGTTAGGTGTTGTGGCGTTGAATTATCTTTCGCCATATTTTTTCTAATTGTTTTTTTATTTCGGCATTTTCTAACTTATCAGTACCTGATTTCACCATAACAACCATATCTATATGCGGTAAGTCATGTTGATTAAGTCGGAAACTTTCTCTGATTTGACGTTTTATACGATTTCGCTGGACAGCTAATTTAACGCGTTTTTTAGCAATAGCTAAGCCTAAACGATTACGTTCATCTAAATTTGGACTAACAAGAATAGTTATGTGGCTAGAGCCGAAACGAAGAGGTTTAGAAAATACAGATTGAAAGTGACCGGGAGTCAACAAGCGTGACTCCCGATTAAATTCATAATTAACCATGATAGTTAACTGATCTCTAATTTAAAGATTAAAAAAGAGATTATGCGCTAAGGCTTTTACGGCCTTTCGCACGACGACGTGAAATTACTGCACGACCGTTTTTTGTAGCCATACGTGCACGGAAACCGTGGTTGCGTTTACGCTTTAATACACTAGGTTGAAATGTTCTTTTCATTACGCTAATCCGTCTGTTGTTGTTGCCCTGGCAAACAGCCGTATTGAGCACACTGGTTCTAAAAAAAGAGGCCGAATTTTATAGTTTGTAGTAGGGGTTGTCAACGTTTATAACAATCTATTTTAAAAAGATCCTAATGGATCTTTGAGATCTATTAATTATATCCACAGTTTTATAACATTTTTAGAAAATAAATTATCTATGGTCTAAAAATAGCAGCTAATAACTAAATAATATGTAAATAAAATTTTAGCACTTAATTAGTCTAAGAATACCATTTTACCTACTTATTAGGCGTTTTATTTATTTTATTTTCATTAAAAGGCTAACTATTTCAAAGTCAATATTGATGTTGTGGATAAGTATGGTGATAATAGGCTAATTATAAAATACCATTTTTACCTACTCTCACTTTATTCGTCTTTTTCGAGATATGATAATTTATTAGAAAGTATTGTAATTTCAGGAGCACTTGGTTGGATCATACACTTTGGCAGCGATGCCTTTCAGTTCTGCAAGAAGAATTGCCTGCCCAACAATTTAGTATGTGGATTCGTCCATTACAATGCGTTGTTGCTGACAATATTATGACTTTATATGCTCCTAACCGATTTGTGCTTGATTGGGTTCGTGATAAATATGTCAATCGCATTAATGAACTTGTAACTTTACAAGAGAGTGCTAATCCTCCTTTGCTTAGGTTTGATGTAGGTAGTATTCCTAATCAAAGTACTTCACAAAATATTGTGAATACCATTCCACAGTTCACAAGTTCCAACAAAAAGTCTGTAGAACCTCAAAGTAATTTACCCAAAACTACTAATGTAAGAGTTAAATATACTTTTGATAATTTTGTAGAAGGTAAATCAAATCAATTAGCGCGAGCGGCGGCTTCTCAAGTGGCTGATAATCCTGGTTCAGCTTACAATCCATTATTTATTTATGGCGGAACTGGTCTGGGTAAAACCCATCTTTTACATGCTGTTGGTAATGGTATTTTATTAAATAAGCCCAATGCTAAAATAGCTTATATGCATTCTGAACGTTTTGTTCAAGATATGGTCCGAGCATTACAAAATAATGCAATGGAAAAGTTTAAGCATTATTACCGCAGCGTCGATGCATTACTTATAGATGACATTCAGTTCTTTGCAGGTAAAGACCGAACACAAGAAGAATTTTTCCATACGTTCAATGCTTTACTTGAAGGCAATCAACAAATTATTTTAACAAGTGATCGTTATCCTAAAGAAGTAGATGTTGAAGATCGTCTCAAGTCACGTTTTGGTTGGGGGCTAACTATCGCGATTGAACCTCCTGAATTAGAAACACGCGTTGCTATTCTTAAACGTAAAGCAGAAGAAAGTCATATTAATTTAGCTGATGAAGTTGCCTTCTTTATTGCCAAGCGTTTACGTTCTAATGTTCGTGAGTTAGAAGGGGCATTGAATCGTGTTGTCGCTAATGCTAACTTTACCGGTAGACCAATCACAATTGATTTTGTGCGTGAAGCGTTACGAGATTTACTTGCCTTACAAGACAAGTTAGTTACTATCGACAATATACAACGAACAGTAGCCGAGTATTACAAAATTAAAGTAGCAGATTTACTCTCTAAACGTAGAAATAGATCTGTTGCTAGACCTAGGCAAATTGCAATGGCATTATCTAAAGAGTTAACTAATCATAGTTTGCCAGAAATAGGGGATGCATATGGAGGGCGTGATCATACAACCGTTCTTCATGCATGTCGTAAGGTCAAAGCTCTACGCGAAGAGTCGCATGATATAAAAGAAGATTATTCTAATTTAACTAGAACACTTTCGTCATAGCTTTCGTTATAATAATAAGTAAATAAAAAAGATGGGTAGATAAATGAAGTTTTCATTAAATAGGGAATTATTACTTAAACCACTTTTATTGGTTTCAGGTGCCGTTGAACGTAAAAGTACTTTACCTATCCTTGGTAATATTCTTTTTGAAATTAGTGGGCAGTCACTTACGTTAACAGCTACTGATTTAGAACTCGAAATGGTTTCTTACACCCAAATAGATAACCAGGGTGATGACGGAAAGATTACTATACCTGCCAGAAAGCTTCTCGATATATGTAAAAGTTTACCTGATGATTCGATACTCTCATTTGAATCAACTAATGAAGCCATTACTATCAGTACTGGAAGAAGTAAATATTCTTTATCTACATTACCTGCGACAGATTTTCCAAATATAGAAGAGTGGAAAGGTGATGTTGAGTTTCAGTTATTTAAATCTGATTTATTACGATTAATAGAAAGCACTCATTTTTCTATGGCAAATCAAGATGTTAGGTACTATCTTAACGGTATGTCAATTGAAACCGAGGGTAATGAAATTAGATCTGTTGCTACAGATGGCCATCGTTTAGCCATATGTAAAATTTCATCTAATGGTTTAACATTACCTTCAAGACAAGTGATTGTTCCTCGTAAAGGCATTTTAGAAATTATCCGTTTACTTGATCCTGTAGAAGAAAATGTTCAAGTTTTTCTTGGGTCAAACCATATACGTATAATTGATACTGAATTCTCATTTACCAGTAAATTGGTTGATGGACGCTTTCCTGATTATCGTCGTGTATTACCACGTAATGGTGATAAAGTATTAAACACAAGCAAAGATAATTTGCGTCAACTTTTATCACGTGCGTCTATTTTATCTAATGATAAATTTAAAGGTGTTCGTTTAAATTTTTCTCAACATGAGTTAAAAATTACAGCGAATAATCCTGAACAAGAACAAGCAGAAGAAGTTTTAGAAATTGACTTTCCATATGAAGAAGTTGAAATTGGCTTCAACGTTAATTATGTTTTGGATGTGTTAAGTGCGATAAAAGAGCCAGAGGTTAAATTTACATTAGCTGATGCAAATAGTAGTGTAGTTATTGAAGGCGCTGAATCTAATGAAGCAATTTATGTTGTTATGCCAATGCGCTTATAAATGAGTATAGAAAAACTTACTGTTTTTGATTTTAGAAATTTAGCTTCAGACCCGATAGAATTAAACGATAATATTAATTTTATTATTGGTGATAACGGCAGTGGTAAAAGTAGTTTGTTAGAAGCTATTTTTTACTTAGGTCATGGTAAATCATTTAGAACATCGCAAGTTGAAAATTTAGTTACTCACAATAAAACAAAATTTGTTGTGAGTGCTAAAGATACAAATGCATTACAACTTGGTGTAGCTAAAGATTTTCAGACGGGTATCACAGAAATAAAAATTTCGGGCGAAAAGTATCGGCAGCTTTCACAATTAGCAAAAAATATCGCTGTGCAGGTTATTACACCTGAAAGTTTTAAACTTTTTTTTGGTGGACCTAAGCAGAGAAGACGTTTTATAGATCTAGGTTTGTTTCACGTGAAACAATCATTTTCTGATTCATGGAAAGAGTTTTCAAGAATTATAAAACAAAGAAATGCTTGTCTACGAAATAGGGTTGATAATGAAATACTCTGTTATTGGACTGATATCTTTTGTGAAGCTTCTGTTAAAGTAGCAAAGCTACGTGATGAATATATTAAAGAGCTGACTTTAGAATTGCAGCCTTGGTTAGAATTAATGTTACCAAGCTTAGCAAATGGTATTTCAATATCTTATATGCAAGGTTGGAATAGTAAAAAATCATTAAGTGATGTGTTAGCACAGAATAAAGAACGAGAAATAAAATCAGGTTTTAGTCTTTATGGGGCACAAAAGTTTGATGTTAAATTTCTAACAGGTAATGTGATAATTGATAACCAATTCTCAAGAGGACAACAAAAGTTGTTTTTACTGGCTTTAACTTTCGCTCAAGCAAAACTGATCGAAAAAGTTAAACGAGTAAAACCAATTTTATTGATTGACGATGTTGGCGCAGAACTAGACCTAAATTCTAGAACTTTACTCAATAATGCAATCGGTAAGTTAAACTGCCAAGTTATCATCACGGCAATAGATAAAACGGCAGTAGAACCATTGGTTCCAACTGATAATAATTATAAGATGTTTCACGTGAAACATGGACAGATTTCAGCAATAGGTAAATAGGCTATACGCTATGACAGTAGAAAATGAATACAGCTCAGACAGTATCAAAGTTCTAAAAGGACTTGACGCTGTACGTAAAAGACCAGGAATGTATATTGGTGACACGGATGATGGCAGTGGTTTGCATCATATGGTATTTGAAGTTTTAGATAACTCTATAGATGAAGCGTTAGCGGGTCATTGTAGCGAAATTGTCGTAAAAATTCATACGGACGGTTCTGTCTCTGTAAAAGATGATGGTCGTGGTATTCCAACAGATATTCACCCAGAAGAAGGTATTTCTGCTGCAGAAGTTATCATGACAGTACTTCATGCTGGAGGTAAATTCGGTGGTGAAGATTCCGGTTATAAAGTTTCTGGTGGCCTTCATGGTGTTGGTATTTCAGTAGTTAATGCGCTTAGTAGTAAGTTAAAACTGAATATTCGCCGCGCAGGAAAATTATTTGAACAGACGTATAGCGAAGGAGAACCAGATGCTCCTTTAGCAGAAATAGGTGTGAGTGATAAAACGGGAACAGAAGTACGCTTTTGGCCTAGCGAAAATACGTTTACAGACGTGTTATTTCACTATGACTTGTTAGTTAAACGTATCCGAGAGTTATCTTTCTTAAACTCTGGGATTTCAATTCGTTTGATAGATGACCGTGAAGTAGGTAAAGAAGACCATTTTAAATTCGATGGTGGTATTCAAGCTTTCGTTGATTATTTAAATACTAATAAAACACCAGTTAATGAAGAAATATTTTATTTCGATTTAGCACGGGAAGATGGAATTATTGTTGAAGTTGCAATGCAATGGAATGACGGTTTCCAAGAAAGCATTCACTGTTTTACTAATAATATTCCTCAACGCGATGGTGGTACTCACTTAAGCGGTTTCCGTACAGCTTTAACTCGAACGCTTAATAGCTACATGGTTAAAGAAGGTCTTAATAAGACTAAGAAAGGCGGCAGCACAGAGACAAGTGCATCAGGTGATGATGCACGTGAAGGTTTAACGGCTGTTATATCAGTAAAAGTACCTGATCCAAAATTCTCTTCACAGACTAAAGATAAGTTAGTTTCTTCAGAAGTTAAAACTGCTGTTGAACAAGCAATGGGTGAAAAATTAGGTGAATATCTTTTAGAAAAACCTTCAGTTGCTCGTACTATTATTATGAAGATTGTTGATGCAGCAAGAGCACGTGAAGCTGCCCGTAAAGCTCGTGAAATGACACGACGTAAAGGTGCATTAGATATAGCTGGCTTACCGGGTAAATTAGCTGATTGTCAGGAAAAAGATCCTGCGTTATCTGAACTATATATTGTGGAAGGAGACTCTGCTGGTGGTTCAGCCAAGCAGGGAAGAAACCGTCGCAACCAAGCAATATTACCTCTGAAAGGTAAAATTCTTAACGTTGAAAAAGCACGTTTTGATAAAATGATATCTTCACAAGAAGTGGGTACGCTAATCACTGCATTAGGTTGTGGTATTGGCCGTGATGAATATAATCCAGAGAAACTTCGTTACCACAGTATCATTATAATGACCGATGCTGATGTCGATGGTTCTCATATACGTACATTGTTACTGACATTTTTTTATCGTCAAATGCCAGAGATAATGGAACGTGGCCACATCTTTATCGCTCAACCGCCACTTTATAAAGTGAAAAAAGGTAAGCAAGAAAGATATATTAAAGATGATGAAGGGTTAACTGAATATTTAACAACGTTAGCATTAGAAAATGCTGAGCTACATGTAAATGAATCAGCTCCTGCTATATCTGGTCTATCATTAGAAAAGTTGGTAAATCAATATCGTGAAGTAATGGAGACTATCAAAAGAGTCTCTAGACAAATTCCGACTGATATTTTAGAAAAAATGATATATAGCAGCACGATAAATAAAGAAGATTTTTCTGATAAATCTAAAGTAGACGTATGGACACAAGATTTAATATCTCAACTTGAAAACCAGGATGGTAACGGTTCTATCTATAGTGTTGTTGTAAAACAAGACGAAGAGAGAGAAGTTTACTTCCCAAGTTTTATTGTCCGTAAACACGGTATAGATACAGAATATAATTGTAATTATGAATTTATAGAGTCAAAAGAGTTTACTTCTATTATTAAATTAAACGCAGCTATTAATGGTTTAATTGAAGAAGGTGGTTATGTTAAGCGTGGTGAGAAAATCAAGCCAGTAAGTGCTTTTGAAGAAGCCCTTAATTGGTTAATGGCTGAATCAAAACGTGGACAGTACATACAGCGTTATAAAGGATTGGGTGAAATGAATCCAAGCCAGTTGTGGGAAACTACAATGGATCCTGAAACACGTCGTATGCTACAAGTAACTATTGAAGATGCGATAGCCGCAGATTTACTTTTCACTACTTTAATGGGTGATCATGTAGAGCCACGTAGAAACTTTATTGAAGCAAATGCATTAAATGTTTCTAACTTAGACGTTTAGTCCTACAGTTTCATTTAAAAATAAAAATGCCCGGACATCAAATCTGGGCATTTTAACATTCAGTAATACGGTAAATAATAAAATTAAGCAATAACAGAGTAAAAACTCAAATATTGTTAACTTGTTACTAGGCTAATAATACCGCTGTCGGTATACTTAATATCATTAGCCGTTATCGGTAAAATCAACACGAATAATGAATCGGAAAATTATGAGTACGTTCAATATAAAAACATTTCAAGGTTTAATCTTTCAATTACAAGACTATTGGTCTCGTCAAGGCTGTGTCATCGTTCAACCATTAGATCTTGAAGTAGGTGCTGGTACTTTCCACCCTATGACATTTCTTCGTTCTATAGGTCCAGAGCCAATGAGTAGTGCTTACGTTCAACCATGTCGACGACCGACAGATGGACGTTATGGCGAAAACCCAAACCGTCTACAACATTATTATCAATTTCAAGTTATGTTGAAGCCTTCACCTATAAACATCCAAGAATTATATCTAGAGTCATTGAAAGAACTTGGTATTGATCCACTTGTGCATGACATTCGTTTTGTTGAAGACAACTGGGAATCACCTACATTAGGTGCATGGGGATTAGGTTGGGAAATTTGGTTAAATGGTATGGAAGTTTCTCAGTTTACTTACTTTCAACAAGTAGGTGGCCTAGAGTGTACACCGGTAACAGGTGAGATCACCTATGGCCTTGAGCGCTTAGCTATGTATATTCAAAATGTGGATAGTATTTATGACCTAGTTTGGGCAGATGGTCCTATGGGGAAAGTTTTATATGGCGATGTATTTCATCAAAATGAAGTTGAGCAATCAACTTACAACTTTGAGCACGCAGATGTTGACGCATTGTTTAATACATTTGATCAATGTGAGAAAGACAGCCAAAAACTCATTGAAGCTGGTTTAGCTTTACCTGCTTATGAACAAGTAATGAAAGCATCACATGCTTTTAACCTATTAGACGCCCGTCACGCTATTTCAGTGACAGAACGTCAACGATATATACTAAGAGTTAGAACATTATCAAAAGCTTGTGCACAGGCTTATTACGATAAGCGTGAAGAATTGGGTTTTCCTCTTTGTAAAAATAATAATACCTCTGAGGATAAATCATAATGAATACTGAAACATTATTGATAGAGCTTGGTACTGAAGAGTTGCCACCAAAGTCATTAAAAAACTTAGCTGTTACATTCTACCAACAAATAAAAGACCAATTAGACAGCGCAGGTTTAGTTTATGATGATATTAAGTGGTTTGCCACACCTCGCCGTTTAGCCGTTAAAGTAAGTAAACTTGTTGAAAAGCAGGCAGATAAAGAAATAGAAAAGCGTGGTCCAGCCGTTAATGTAGCTTTTGATGCTGAAGGCAACGCGAGTAAAGCCGCACAAGGTTGGGCACGATCAAATGGTATTAGTGTTGAAGAAGCACAACGTTTAAAAACGGATAAAGGTGAGTGGTTACTTCACCGTACAACGCAAGCAGGCAAGACAGTAGATACTTTGATTCCAGCAATGATTAATGTTGCTGTTAGTAAACTGCCTATTCCTAAGCCTATGCGCTGGGGAAGTTCCCGCACCCAGTTTATTCGTCCTGTTCACACATTAACAATAATGTTTGGTGATAAAGTTATTGTCGGTGAAACATTAGAAGTAAGTGCAAGTAATGTCGTTACAGGTCACCGTTTTCACCATGAAGGTTTAGTGACATTAACGCATGCTGATGAATACGAAGAAAAGTTAAATGCAGCATTTGTTCAGGTTGATTATGATCAAAGACAAGCATTAATTTTAGAACAGATAAAACAAGCTGCAGAACAATTGAATGGTGTTGCACTTATTGATGATGACTTATTAGAAGAGGTTACGGGATTAGTCGAATGGCCAGTTATATTAATAGGTAGCTTTGATGAAGCATTTCTAAATGTTCCTGCTGAACCACTAATATATTCAATGAAAGACCATCAGAAATACTTTCCGGTAAATGACAAAAATGGACAGTTATTGAATAAGTTTATTTTTGTAACAAATATCGAAAGTAAAGATCCAAACCAAGTTATTAAAGGAAACGAAAAAGTTATTCGTCCACGTTTAGCTGATGCAGAGTTCTTCTTTAAAACAGATAAGAGTAAAACGTTAGAGTCACGATTAGAGAGTTTGTCTTCGGTACTTTTTCAAAAGCAACTTGGCACATTAAAAGAAAAGTCTGAACGTATTGCTTCATTAAGCGGTATGATCGCAGAGCAAATTGGTGAAAACTCAGAACAAGCGACTCGAGCTGGTTTATTAAGTAAAACAGACTTAATGTCAGACATGGTTTTAGAGTTCCCTCAAGTACAGGGTACAATGGGTAAGTATTATGCTCAGAATGATGGTGAAGTAGCAGAAGTCGCACAAGCATTAGAAGACCAATATAGACCACGTTATTCGGGGGATACTCTACCTGAAGGTAACATTGGTTGTGCAGTTGCAATTGCTGATAAAATTGACAGTTTAGTCGGAATATTTGGTATTAATCAACCACCAAAAGGTGATAAAGACCCGTTTGCACTTCGTCGTGCAGCCATTGGCCTAATTCGAATCATCATAGAGAAACAATTACCACTAGATATCAAAGACTTAATTGAAAAAAGTGTAGCGTTATATAGTGATAAACTTTCTAATGATGAAGTTAATGACCAAGTTAGTGATTTCGTATTAGGTCGTTTTAGAGCTTATTATCAAGAACAAGGTATTTCAGTTGATGTTATTCAAGCGGTATTGGCGAATGCTTCTACAGCACCATTAGATTTTGAGAAAAGAATTAAAGCGGTAAGCCACTTTAAATCTCTTGAAGAGTCAGTAACATTAGCAGGTGCAAACAAGCGAGTTGGCAATATATTAGCTAAATTTAAAGGTGATTTATTTCCTACCTTTAAAGCAGATTTAGCTAGCGAGTCTGAAGAGAAGGCACTTTCTAAAGCTTTTGATGAAGTGAAGGCAACTATAGCGCCGATGATGTTAGCAAAAGATTACCAAGCAGCGTTAACAGAACTAGCATGTTTAAAAGCACCTATTGATAACTTTTTTGATAACGTGATGGTTATGGCTGATGATGAAGCTATTAAAACAAATCGTTTAACGTTATTAAATGAGATTAGAAATAGTTTCTTTGCTATTGCAGATGTTGCACTTTTACAATGATTAAAAGTTAAAGAAATAGTTTAGCTCTAAGGGCTAACAAAAAAAGGGAAGGCTCTATGCTTTCCCTTTTTTGATCAAATAAAGGAAAGGTTTTTGTTCCGTTTGCTGAGCTATAAGCTCGTGTTCCATAAATCGGCAGAAACTTGGAATATCGCGTGTAGTTGAAGAATCGTCTGCTTCAATCAGTAAAGTTTCGTGCTCAGCCATTTTACGTATAGATTTTCGAACCATCATTACGGGTTCTGGGCAACGTAAACCAATAGCATCAAGTATATGGTCGGCATTTTTGAAAATATCTTCTGAACTTGTATTCATAGTCACTAAATAACGAGGTTTATAAAGTCGATAATTTTAGCAAAAAAAACTAAAACAGGATATATCACTAAAATTTATTTACGAAGCCTGAAATTTGAAAGCGCGCTTGTAATACGTCTAAGTAATCCTCAGCACTTTTTTTATCTGGAAAAGAATGAGTCAAAAGGCGATAGAGTGAGTTGTGAAATTCAACAGATAAAACTAATGAATATTTTTCTCGTAAGTTTGAGTTTATTTTTTCGGCATTAATATACTTTTGATAAGCACCAATTTGAACATACCATTGAGGAATATATTGGGGGGGTGTTTCTATAATAGAAGTAATTGAAGATTTTTTTACAGGAGTAGGTTTTGAAATAAAAGGTAAAGGGTTAATTACTTCAACAGTTCTAATTGTAGGTGTATTAGTTTGTGAAGCAAATAACAAGTTAATAGAGAAAAATAAAGAATGATTTGTACCAATATTATCATCATGAAAAAGACTTGTTTGTCCTAACGTAAACGATAGGGTATCTGTCACTTTATAATTAGCTGATATTTGAAAGTATGGTGCAATGCTATTTTTTTCAATAAGAGAATGATTTGATGATGAAGTTACGGTATTTATGCCTAAACCTACCTTTAGAGATAATTTAGGTGTTCGTTGTTTAATAAAATTTAACCCCGAAGAGAAACTCTGATAATCACCAAATATTATATTTTCATCTTTTATTACTTTTAAATCGCCACTTTGGTTATATTTAGCTTCAAACTCAACACTATCAAAAAACTGGTATTGATAGAATATTCCATAGCCCACATTAGCATCTTGTTCAGAATTGTAATTTATTTGAGACGCAATAGTATGTACAGTTGCAAAAGCCTGAAAGGGAATAAAAATTAGTGTCAATAAAAATATAGAAAGCGTGCGCATAAGTAATTACCAAAGATAACAACGAATAAATATTATCAATTCCATGTCCAAATGTAACCTAAATATAAGATCTGTTTATTTTTTATGTAAACAGCAACAGAAACTTTAATTTCACTTGCTTTGTTGGACTATGCGTGAAAAATTAAGAGGGTTTAATAAAGAGTAAATCTCAAAAAGCATTAAGTTCTCATCAAATTAAGGTAACAGCATGTCTCGTCTTAGGTCTCTACTGATATATTTTTTATCAATTTCCGTTTTAATCAGTAATTCAGCACAAGCAGATCAAACATCATTACGAAAGACATTTCAGAAAGCTGAACAACAAGTATGGCAGGCTAACACTGCTAAATATCAGACATTATATCAACAATTACATTATTACCCGTTACAACCTTACCTAGATAAACAGCGACTAATTCATGGAATGAAAATGTCAGATACAGAAGAAATTAATCAGTTTCTTCAAAAATATAAAGGTTCACCACTAGATTGGCCATTACGTAAAAAATGGCTAGAATATTTAGCAAAACGTAATCAGCGGGTATTGTTTCAAAATTTTTTTATACCAACATCAAATGTTGAATTGACCTGTCAATTTTATCGATACCAATTAAAGTCAGGTGTTGCAGAATCTATGGTTTTACCAAAATTAACTTCATTATGGGTAGTCGGTAAGTCACAACCTAAGGTGTGTGATCCGTTATTTAGCCGCTGGGAAAAAGCAGGTTATAGAACAAAAGACGTTATTTGGAAGCGAATTGCCTTAGCGGCAGATGGTGGTAAGCATACCCTTATCCCTTATTTAACAAAACTACTGCCAGAAAAAGAAAGATATTTAGGCAAGCTTTGGCACAAAGTGCGCCGTGATCCAGCATATATTAGTCGTATGAATCGTTTTCCACAAAAGTCTACTAAAGAGGCGACAATAGTGGCTTATGGATTAAAACGTTTAATTTGGCGTGACCCTAATAAAGCAATAAAAATTTACAGTAAAGCATTAGAAGTATTACCGTTGTCTGAATCACAACAACAACAAATCGTTTTGAAATTCGCTATTGCTTTAGCAAGTAAAAATCATAAAGAGTCAAAGAAATGGTTAGCAAAAGTAGATGAAAATTTACAATCAAAAAATATAGTTCAATGGAAAATGGCTGATTTACTCAGAGGACAAGATTGGCCAGAAATAAAAAATAGTTTACTCGCACTGCCTAAAAAATCACATACTAATAATCAATGGCAATATTGGTATGGCCGTAGTTTATTAGAAACAAATGATAAAACTTTAGGCCATGAAACCTTGAGTAAGCTTGCAGATAAACGGCATTATTATGGATTTCTTGCAGCAAGTGCTATTCAACAAAGTGTAAACCTTCAAAATAAGCCTTTAGAAATTACTGATATAGAAAAAACTGAGCTATTAAAAAACCCTGCCGCTAAAAGAGCGTTTGAATTTTTTCATATTGGACGCTTTCATAGTGCTAGACGAGAGTGGAATTATTGGTTGTCAAAACTAAATGAACGAGAAAAGCTTGCTGCATCAAGAATTGCTTATGAGGCAAAATGGTTTGACCGCGCAATTTTTACATTATCTAAAGTTGGTTATTTAAATGATGTCGATTTACGTTTTCCATTAGCTTTCGAAGATGAAATTACACATTCATCAAGTAATTATAAAATAAACCCTGCTTGGGCATTTGCAATTGCACGAAGAGAAAGCTCATTTATGGCAGATGCTAACTCTCCAGCAGGCGCTAAAGGTTTAATGCAAGTTATGCCTTCCACCGCTAAACAACTGCACAAACGCAAAGTGACCAATAAACATTTAATGAATGCAAATGAGAATATAAAACTAGGCACCAAGTATTTAAAGCGATTACTCGACCGACATGACGGTAATCAAGTATTAGCGACGGCTGCATATAATGCAGGACCTTATCGAGTAAAAACTTGGCTAAAAGGTTTACAGTCTATGCCTGCCGATATTTGGATTGAAACTATTCCTTATAAAGAAACACGTGAATATGTAAAAAGCGTAATGGCTTATCAAGAAATTTATCAATTGAAAGTAGGGCAGAACAAATCGCTTTTTGACCAAATATCCAAGATGAGTATTGGTCAGTAAATTAACATTTTAGGATAATGTGATATGATGTTGGAAAAATTTCAGAGTAGTGATCAATGATCAAATTAGCAACGCTTTATCCAGCCCATATTACAGAACTGCAAAAAAGGTCTAAAGCGGCTTTGAGTCGTGAGAACCTTCAAGGTTTAGTTATCCATTCTGGTCAAGAAATTAAAGTGTTTCTTGATGATTATGGGTATCCATTTAAAGTAAACCCTCATTTTAAATGGTGGTTGCCATTAGTGAATATCCCTAACTGCTGGTTAATTGTTAATGGTGAAGATAAGCCGACGCTTATTTATTATCAACCTGTTGATTTTTGGCATAAAGTTACACCGTTAGCCGATACTTATTGGAATGAATTCTTTGATATAAAAGTGCTGACAAAAGCTTCTGATGTCGAAAAGCTTCTCCCATATGATAAAACAGATTTTGCTTATATAGGCGAACATATTGAAGTCGCTAAAGCACTGGGTTTTAAAAATATAAATCCAGAACCTTTACTTAATTACCTTCATTATCATCGCGCTTATAAAACACAATACGAGCAGGAGTGTTTACGTAAATCTAATGCTATTGCTGTCACTGGTCATAAAGCAGCGAAAAATGCATTCTTACAAGGTTCTTCAGAATTTGACATTCAACAAGCTTATTTGAAGGCAACAAATCACACCAGTGATGAAACACCTTACGGAAATATAGTTGCACTTAACGCTAATACATCTATTTTACATTACACAGCATTAGATCGTGATGTACCACAAGCTCATCGTTCATTTTTGATTGACGCAGGTGCAAATTTCCATGGATATGCTTCTGATATAACACGTACTTATTCATTTAAGCGTGACAAGTTTGCTGAATTAATTGCCCGCATGGACAAATTAATGCTAAATGCAGTAGACGGTTTAAAGCCGGGTAAAAGCTATGTAGATCTACATATTGAAACATACCGCGATATTGGTAATGTTTTACATGAGTTTGGCTTTATTAATGTTGATGTTGATACCGCTGTTGAAACAGGCCTTATTTCGACGTTTTTTCCGCATGGTCTGGGTCATCATTTAGGACTACAAACACATGATGTTGGTGGTTTTATGGCTGATGAGCGTGGTACGCATGCTAATACACCGGAACAACATCCTTTTTTACGTACTTCTCGTATTATTGAAACTAATCAAGTATTCACTATAGAACCTGGTTTGTATTTTATTGATTCTTTATTAGCTGATCTTAAAGCTTCAAAAAATAGCAATATGATTAATTGGGACAAAATAGACCTTATGCGCCCATTTGGTGGTATTCGCATTGAAGATAATATTATTGTTCATCAGTTGCATAACGAGAATATGACACGTGAATTAGAGTTGAAATAAACCTTAATATTTTATACTCCTACGTTAAACTTTATGAACAAACCTTACAAAGTAGCGGCTAACAGTATTGTTGATGAAACAATCGTTAGCCGTAGTCGTTTTATTTGTTTTATTGCTCCTTGTTCAAGCCATGAAGAGGCTAAAGAGCAGTTAATTCAGTGTCGAAAATTACATCCTCAAGCTAGTCATCATTGTTCAGCGTTTCTCACAGGAAGACCAAATGATAGTCAAGGTTATGGTTCTTCTGACGATGGGGAACCTTCAGGTACAGCAGGGCGGCCCATGTTAGCTGTTTTACAAGGAAGTGATGTTGGTGAGTTATGCGCAATAGTTGTGCGTTATTTTGGCGGCACTAAACTCGGTACCGGTGGATTACAACGTGCTTACGGTGGCAGTGTCCGCCAAGCGTTATTATTACTAGGAACTAGCATGAAAGTTCCTATGGTAAAAAAGCAATTAACGTGTGACTACGGACAAATAAGTGATGTGTTGTATTTTGTTGAACAAGCTAAAGGTGAAATTATTCAACAAGACTTCGCTGCACAAATAGAATTGATCATTGCTTTACCCGAAGAGCAATTAATAGAAGTTAAAGAGCAACTACAAACACTTTCTGCAGGGTTACTGAACCTTAGGTCTATTGATAACCCATAACATCATATAAAAAGGACACTCGATGCCACACTGTATTATCGAATAT
>Ga0209495_1001255_pt1 | contig 17960 bp, 13 predicted proteins | sample EN1Hudsemesocosm_FD_184629 | JGI IMG/M metagenome (GOLD analysis project Ga0209495, IMG submission 184629) | Methane-oxidizing microbial communities from mesocosms in the Hudson Canyon - EN1E Hudson Canyon (SPAdes) (version 2) | ecosystem: Environmental > Aquatic > Marine > Cold seeps | place... | reverse complement strand
ATGGCTGAGCACCTCGAACATGTCTTCAATAGGTGAATCCCCACTGTTGGTGCTTGATGCTGAAACATCAATAGGCGAACAACGGGTAGTATCATTATCAGATGGTTCAGTAATACATCTAAATACTGATAGTTTAATCTCAGTTGATTTCTCTGACACGCGAAGAGATATTCATTTGCTTCGCGGGGAAGCACATTTTGAAGTAGCCCACGACGAACAACGACCTTTCATAGTCAAAGCTGCAGGTAATACTGTAACTGCTGTTGGAACCGCTTTTAATGTCCAAATTAACAATGCTCAGCAATTTGAATTATTAGTAACCGATGGAAAAGTATTAGTCGCAAATAAATTACCCCCTATTAACAATAGCGATGATTCAGCCTTAACACATCCTCTTGACGGTTTGGGTGAATTGATGATTGCAGGTCAAAAAGCGCTAGTTGGACAGCAAACGCTGCAACATTTAACGTTGTCGGATGAACAAGTTAAAAATGATTTAGCATGGCAACAAGGAATGTTGGTATTTCATGGAGAACCTTTGGCAGAAGCCTTACTAGAGATAGGCCGGTATACATCTATTAATTTTTCATTAGCAGATGACAAAGTAAAAAACAGAAGAGTCGCAGGGTATTTTAAAGCAGGTGATATACAAGGGTTATTGTTTGCACTTGAAAACAACTTCAACATTGTTTACTCAAAACAGGATGAAAAAACGATAGTATTATCATCGGGTATATAGGGATTTGATGTATTGTTTATTTAGAGGGTATTAGCCTCAAATGAACATTTTCGAATAGAAACCGACGTGCTAGACTGCTTAACCATATTGTTTTCAGTTAAATTTCTGTTATATGCGCGTACTTGTAGTATTTATAATATTTATTTCTTGTCAGGTAACTGCCAAGAATAAATATCATTTTAATATCCCATCTCAAGCAGCAGACAAAGCGCTAATTTTGTTTGCACAACAAGCTGACACTACTTTATTGTTTCCCATTGAACTAGCAGAAAAAGAAGTCGTTAATAGTTTAGATGGACATTACACAATAGAATTAGGCTTAGTAAAATTGCTAGAAGGCACTGGACTCTATCCAGTTAGAAGTGAAAATGGACTGAGTGTTAAAGCAATTGTTCAAGTAGATAACACTGAAAAAAATAACATAGTAACTATACATAATGCTGAAAACTTTTTTTCTTCGAATGAGATAGAAAAAATTGCAGTGGTAGGAACAAGATCTGCACCACGTTCAGTTACTGATTCACCCGTCCCCTTAGACATCATTGGTGTTAATGAATTTACCCGCCAAGGCTCTACAGATATTGTCTCTATGCTGGCTACTTTGGTGCCATCTTTTAACGTCAACGACCAACCTATCAACGATGCTTCTAGTTTAGTACGACCTGCAAACCTTAGAGGAATGGCATCTGACCATACATTAATTTTAATAAACGGCAAAAGGCGACATAGATCTGCTGCTATTACCTTTTTAGGGGGCGGGTTATCAGATGGCGCACAAGGTGTTGATATATCAAATATCCCGGCATCTTCTTTACAACAAATTGAAGTGCTGCGTGATGGCGCTGCGGCACAATACGGTTCTGATGCAATTGCAGGAGTGATTAATTTCGTACTTAATGACAATGATGCGGGTGGGACCTTCGATGTTAGAGCGGGGCAATACGCACAAGGAGATGGAGAATTACTGCAACTTCAAGGAAACCTTGGTTTTACATTAGGACCCAATGGCTTCATTAATATAAGTACTGAATATAAACAGCAAGCATCGACCAACAGAAGTGTACAACGAGATGATGCTTTAGAGTTGATAGAAGCTGGTAATGAGTTTGTTCAAAGTCCTGCGCAAATTTGGGGCAGCCCTAGAATAGACTATGATCTCAAATTTTTAGTCAATATGGGTTATGACTTAGATTCTAGTAATGAATTTTATTCATTTAGTAATTTAGCTCAACGAAAAGTATTGGGAGGATTCTATTTTCGTAATCCCCAAACTCGAGATGGGGTGTTTGAAGGACTGCCCAATGAACAGGGGATTCCCACGTTATTAGTTGCAGATCTAGATGGGGTTGAGCAGGGTATCAGTTGTCCAAAAGTATTAATAACGGATGCAAACATATTGGATGACCAAGACTATTTGCTGATTGCGGATGATTCAACCTCATTAGGACAAAATTGTTTTTCGTTTAATGAAATATTACCTGGAGGATTTACCCCCCAATTTGGCGGGACTATAAGTGATATATCATGGGTGTTAGGTCTTAAGGGAAAGTCGTCAACTGAGTGGGAGTATGATCTAAGCGCTGGATTAGGGTATTCAGAGATCGATTATCAAATTAGTCAAACAGTTAATCCATCTTTAGGACCAAACACACCTTTTTCCTTTGATCCTGGACTTGCTAGTCAACTAGAAAAAAATATTAATCTAGATTTATTTAAACAATTTAACATAGATAAAAAGTATCAAATTAATTTTGCCACAGGATTTGAGTGGAGGAGGGAGAGTTACCGACAAAAAATGGGAGATTTAGCCTCTTATGTTGTAGGGGATTTTGCCTTTGATCCAAATACTGGGGTGTCCCAAGGTTTTGCTGTAGGCTCCAATGGTTTTCATGGTTATAACTCTCAGTCTGCAGGAAAATGGTCTAGAGGAAATTGGGCTGTTTACACTGATTTTGAAGTACACATGAGTGATGCATTTTTATTTGGTATGGCTGCTAGGTATGAAGATTTTACTGATTTTGGCGCGAATTTTGACGGTAAAGTCTCTGCTCGAATGATTTTGAATGAGTCGCTAACGTTGCGAGGTTCGGTTAGTACTGGGTTTAAAGCCCCAACCGTAGGGCAAAGTAATGTGGTTAACGTAACCACTGCTTTTTCACCGGGTGGTTTAGAAGATCAAGCGACATTAGCTCCTACTAATCCGATATCCATTCAACTTGGCGCTACACCTCTTAGTCCTGAAGAGTCAATTAACATAAGTTTTGGCATGGTAGGCGAGATAGCGAAACAATTTTATTTTACTTTAGATTACTTCAACATAGAGCTACATGACCGGATTAGTACCACGTCAGCATTACATTTAAGCCAAGATGATATCAACACCTTAGTGTCGGAAGGCATTACAGAGGCTTCCAGTTATGGAAGTGCCAAGTTTTTTACTAATGATTTCGATACAACCACTCAAGGAATAGATGCAGTGGTGAATTATGAAACCTATTTGTTTAATATCCCAAGCCGCTTTATGTTTACTTATAACTGGACCGATACCAAAGTAGACCGAGTTACTTTGTACTCTAGAATGAAGGCTGACGGCACAACATATCTTGAGTCAAACCTTACCCCACAACGTATTCAAATGATTGAGGATAACTTACCTGCCCACAGAGGGAGTGTTTCAGTGGTTCAAGCGTATAACAATCTAAGCAGTAATATTCGGCTGAATTTTTACGCTGGTTTTTACGAAGATCATTTAGATGCCGCTGCAGGTTTAAATATTTATACAGGATCGGAAGTAACTCTAGATCTAGACATTAGTTATCAGCTCAATGCTAACTTTAAGCTATCGGCCGGTGCAAAAAATCTATTTGATAATCGTCCAGACAGAAACCCCTATAGTGGAAATGCCGGGGCGTTATACGCTGCTACTTCGCCTTTAGGGATTAATGGAGGATTATACTATTTAAGAGCGCTTTATGAGTTTTAAGGCCGGTACTCATCATCCTTGATGAGTACAACTTTTAAGGTCTAGACTACTAGTTAATCCTAGAAACCGCAGGTTCTACCTTGGTTTTGTTCATCTAACCAGTCTTTTAATGGGGCGAAGTAATCTAGTATTGCGCTGGCGTCCATTTCTCCATTACCTGTTAAAGTAGTTAACGCTTCTTGCCACGTTTTGCTTTGACCCATTTCTAACATGTTGTTTAAAGCTTCACCTGCTTTTTTGCTACCATAAATTGAACAGCGGTGTATGGGATCAGTGTTTCCAGAAATATCACACAAAGTTTTATGGAATTGAAACTGTAAAATATGTGCTAAAAAGTAGCGTGTATAAGGCGTATTAGCCGGAACATGGTATTTAGCACCTGGATCAAATGCATCTGATGAACGGACAACCGGTGCCATAACGCCTTGGTATTTTTCTCTTAGTTCCCACCAAGCTTTATTATAATCAGCGGGTTTTACTTCCCCTGAAAATACTTTCCAACGCCACTGATCTACCATTAAACCAAAAGGCACAAATGCTATTTTGTCTAGTGCTAACTTAAGTAACATTCCGATATCGTTTGAAGCATCTGGAATACTGTCAACTAAACCAATTTCTTTTAGGTATTTAGGGGTGATGGAAAGCGCCACTGTATCACCGATAGCTTCATGAAACCCATCATTGGCTGAGTTTTTATATAGAAGAGGCTGGTTTTTGTAGGCGCGTTGATAATAGTTATGTCCTAATTCGTGGTGTATAACCGCAAACTCTTCACCTGTTTTTTGGATACACATTTTAATACGTAGGTCATCTTTATTATCTAAGTCCCAAGCAGAGGCATGGCATACTACATCTCGACCTTCAGGTTTTACAAACTGAGAACGCTCCCAGAAAGAATCGGGGAGAGGTTCAAATCCTAAAGAGGAAAAGAACGACTCAGCCTGCTTGACCATTTTAATTTCATCATAATTATGATCGGCCAATGCTTGTGTGACATCAATAACCTCTAGTTCTTGTTTAGGTTTGACTATATCGTAAATATTACCCCAGGACTGAGCCCACATATTTCCCAACAAATGTGCTGGAATGGGTTGGTCTTGTGGTACTTTATCTGTGCCGTATTCGTTACCTAACTCGGCTCTTACGTGGCAATGTAACGCATCGTAAAAGGGTTTAACTTGGCCCCATAATCTATCTAACTCAACGGCAAAATCGTCTGCAGGCATATCATAACTACCGCGCCATAAATCACTGATATCAGTAAATCCTAACTCTCTGGCGCCTTCATTGGCGAGCTCTACTTCTTCTTCATACAATGCTTTCATGGGAGGCGATACTTGGCGCCAACCTTGCCACATTTCTAGTAGTAGAGCTTCATCACGGCTAGCAGACATAACACTGCTCATGTCAGTTAATCCCATGCAGTCATTCTCTGTTTTACAGTATTTCCCACTGCCGTACATGCCTTCTAAGTCGGAAGTGATTTGCGACAAACGAGCTGATTTTTCAGGGTTGGCGGGGGCAGGTAAGACCAAGCTGTTACGCATTAGATCTAATTTTCTGCGAGTGTCTGGGTCTACTTCGACATTATTAAAGTCAGCGGCTTGTTTAGCCAAACTAGAGGATAGACTGCTCACCTTCTCAGATAAATAGGCAGATAGCGCAGCGGTATCTTGATTGATATTAGTCTGATAAACCCAAGACGCTGTTGCTGATGGAAAGCTAATTTTTTCTAACTCTAATTGGGCATTATCAACAAATTGCTTGGCATCATCACTACTAAGCATAGGTTTGCTCGCAGTTTTACCTGAACTAGAGTCTTGGTTACAGGAAAGTAAAGCAACAGAGACGGCTAACATCACTGCGCTCAAAGAATATTTATTCAACATGACGTACTCTTTGAATTGTCGTTACTGGATGATGTTAATTTACCGTAAAAAGGGCGGGGTTAAACGATAACCAGCAAAATAACATATAAAATCCCATTGTCTATTTACTAGTAGGATGAATATCACCTTTTTAAAGTGTATGCAGTAGTTTCATTCCATTATTGTTGACTTTCTATATGAATTGGCAACGCCCAGTTTTCAAATCCCATCTACTATTAACATTCTTATTACAATAAACAAACAAACCTAGTATTAAGGTTTGTGTAAGTCATAGGTTGGTAAATGAAAGATAGAAATCATTTAGCGAATATTGGGTTGACTCATCACGTTAAGGTTATTGAAAATGGCCTGATTGATATTCCAATGTTGCAAGTCTTACAACCAGACGGTACAGCGCATAAACAAGCAGAGTTGCCTGACGTTAACGAACAATTGGCTTCGAAAATATTGCACACAATGCAATACGTTAGGCTATTAGATGAACGTATGGTTGCCGCCCAACGACAAGGTAGAATAAGTTTCTATCTTGCTTGTACTGGAGAAGAAGCTTCAACTGTTGCCAGTGCAGCAGCGCTTGAACCGCAAGACATGATTATGTCGCAATATCGTGAACAAGGTGCGTTGGCTTATCGAGGGTTTTCCAGTAAGGAATTTATGGATCAAATGTTCAGTAATCAAAATGAGCTGAATAAAGGAAGGCAAATGCCTATCCATTATGGGTCTAAAGCGCTTAATTTTATGACTATCTCTTCTCCATTGGGTACACAAATCCCCCAAGCTAGTGGTTATGCCTATGGTCAAAAGATGGCTGGTTTAGATGCTGTCACTATTTGTTATTTTGGTGAAGGTGCAGCGTCAGAAGGTGATTTTCACGCTGGACTTAACATGGCTGCGGTACTTAATTGTCCAGCCATATTCTTTTGCCGAAATAATGGCTATGCCATTTCAACGCCATCAGAAGAACAATTTGCTGGTGACGGCATTGCATCTAGAGGCATAGGATATGGTGTGCGCACTATTCGAGTCGACGGCAATGATGTATTAGCTGTTTATGCCGCCACACAGCAAGCTAGAGAGATTGCTCTGAAACATCAATGCCCAGTGCTTATTGAGGCAATGACCTACAGACTTGCTGCACACTCTACGTCAGACGATCCTACTGGCTACCGTTCAAAGGATGAAGAAGAGCGTTGGCGTTTAAAAGATCCTGTGGTGCGATTTAAAGCTTGGATGCAAAGTAAAGGTTGGGTAGATGAAAAACTAAACTTAACTTTTATAGAAGAAACCAGACAAGAGGTATTAAAAGCCCTTAAACTTGCTGAACAAGTACCAATATGCCCAATTGAACAAATTATTGAAGATGTTTACGACACACCACCATGGCACTTAAAGGCACAGTTAGCTGAGTTAAAAACACACATTGATATGTATCCTGATGCATATCCGAAAACATCAGGGAGGGGATAACATGGCTACTATGAATATGTTGCAAGCAGTGAATAATGCATTGATCACTGCCATGAGTGACGATGAAAAAGTCATGGTGTTTGGTGAGGATGTCGGCCATTTTGGTGGTGTATTTAGGGCAACGAGTAACCTTCAACAAAAATTTGGTAAAGGTCGTTGTTTTAATACTCCATTAACCGAGCAAGGAATAATTGGTTTTGCTACAGGGCTTGCATCACAAGGCTCTGTGCCTATTGCTGAAATTCAATTTGCTGATTATATTTTTCCTGCTTTTGATCAAATAGTGAATGAAACGGCTAAGTTCCGTTATCGTTCTGGCGGCCAGTTTTCATGTGGCACACTGACTATTCGTACTCCCTATGGTGGCGGTATAGCCGGTGGTCATTATCACTCTCAATCACCTGAAGCGTTTTTTGCCCACATACCCGGCATGAAAGTGGTTATTCCGCGTAATCCTTATCAAGCAAAAGGGCTGTTATTAGCGTCTATTCGAGATGATAACCCTGTTCTATTTATGGAGCCGAAACGTTTGTATCGTGCTTCAGTAGGGGAAGTGCCAGAAGATGATTATCAATTACCTCTTGGAAAAGCGGATGTTGTCAAAACAGGTTCAGATATCTCATTATTAGCTTGGGGTGCACAAGTAGAAATAATTGAAAAGGCTGCTGCTATGGCAGAAGCAGAGGGCATTTCTTGCGAGATAATCGATTTACAGAGCATTTTACCTTGGGATGTTGAAACGGTATGTAGCTCAGTTGAGAAAACTGGCCGACTACTAATCAATCACGAAGCACCACTGACCGCTGGTTTTGCTAGTGAAATTACAGCCAGTGTCCAAGAGAAGTGTTTTCTTCACCTCGAATCACCTATTTGCCGCGTATGTGGTTTAGATACCCCATATCCGTTGGCCCATGAGAAAGAATATATGCCAGATCATCTTAAAACCTTCGAAGCGATTAAACGCACCGTTAACTTTTAATTCAATATAAGGGAGCACATTATGCAAGATTTTATACTGCCTGATATTGGCGAAGGCATTGTTGAATGCGAAGTGGTCAAATGGCTAGTCGCTGAAGGCGAAAACATTGTTGAAGACCAACCAGTGGTTGAAGTCATGACTGACAAAGCTTTGGTTGAAATCCCGGCTAAGTACAGTGGTGTGGTGACTAAATTATATTACACCGAGGGTAATATCGCTAAAGTACATTCACCGTTGTTTGCCATGCAAACTACTGAAGAAGATGCCCCTCAGTTAGGATCAAAACCTAATGAAGAGAAAATGAGTACTGAAGTGGTGTCGTCAAATAGTCAATTAATGTCTAATCAACCTCTTTCTGATATTGCAATTAAAGGAGCAAGTAAAGCCCTTGCAAGTCCAGCTGTAAGACGCTTAGCCAGAGAGCTAGAAGTGGATTTATCACAAATAGTGGGAAGTGGAGATAAAGGCCGTGTATTAAAAAACGATCTTAACGTCACTACCTCTACTATGAATCAGCCTATCACTGATAAGCCTGCTGTGAGTGGTGGGAAGCGTATTGTGCCTATTCGTGGGGTTCAGGCAGCCATGGCCAAACATATGATGCATTCGGTTTTTACCGTGCCGCATTTTAGCGTCAGTGAAGAAATCGTGATGGATAAACTGATCGAGACAAGGGCTCAGCTCAAAGAATCATTTGAACAAGAAGGGGTTAAACTTAGTTTTATGCCCTTTTTTATAAAAGCAATGTCATTGGCATTAAAACAATTCCCTATCATCAACAGTCAAGTTAATGCTGATTGTTCAGAAGTGACATATTTTGATGACCACAATATAGGTTTAGCAGTGGACTCTAAAGTGGGGTTAGTTGTACCCAATATCAAAGGGGTTCAGCATCTATCTTTATTTGAAATTGCGGTAAAATCTAACGAATTAGTCGATTTAGCGCGTCTAGGCAGATTAAGTAGTAACGATCTAAAAGGCGGCACTATAAGCATTTCAAATATAGGTGTTTTAGGTGGTACTGTGGCTACACCGGTAATCAATGCGCCAGAATCAGCTATTGTGGCGCTAGGTAAAATGCAACGTTTACCTAGGTTTGATGAAAATGATCAGGTGAAAGCGGTAAACATTATGCATGTAAGCTGGTCAGGTGATCATAGAGTGATTGATGGTGCCACTATGGTGAGGTTTAACAACCTATGGAAATCCTACTTAGAAAATCCAATTACGATGTTGGCAACAACAAGATAGTAGAAATATTTCAAACCCGCTAACAGCGGGTTTATTTTTGCTTTAAGATTAGCGGCATTAAATAAAGTAGTAAAAATAAGGAATTCCCAATTGTTAAGTTATCGACATAGTTTTCATGCAGGTAATCATGGTGATGTGTTAAAACACATTTGTCAGATGTTGATAATCGACAAATTAAAAAGCAAGGAAAAAGGTTTTTGCTACTTTGATACTCACAGTGGTGCAGGGGTGTATCAGTTAAATTCACAAGAGTCTCTCAAAACCAAAGAATTTAAGCAGGGTATTGAACGTATAACTGGGCAATCGATACAAAACGAAGCGATTAACCATTATTTGTCTTTAGTTTCTAACTATATGGAATTTAACCAATACCCCGGCTCACCAGAAATTGCAAAATCTATGCTGCGTGAGCAAGACAAAATGGTATTGATGGAATGGCATAACCAAGAAATACAAAATTTAAAGAGCAATATTGGCGGAAAAAACATCGCAGTTCATCATAGGGATGGATACGAAGGTTTAGTCGCGTTAACACCACCCAATATGCAAAGAGGTATGGTGCTTATTGACCCTTCTTATGAAGTTGCAAGCGAATACCAGCAAGTAGTTGATACTGTAGCTGCCGTATATAAAAAATGGAACTCGGCTATTTATGCCATTTGGTATCCACTTATTGCTGATAGACAAGTGTCGAATGCAGACTTCGATAGCAGCGTTAGTAAAAAAGGCAAAAGTGAAGCTATGCTGGAAGCCTTAAGCCAGCAATCGTTTAAAAACATGCTTAAAATAGAGTTATGCGTAACCGACGGCAGTAAGGCTGGAGGTATGTATGGCTCTGGAATGCTTCTCATTAACGCCCCCTGGCAGTTAGATGTTCAAATAAAAGAAAGCCTACAAGCACTTACACCACTAATGGCGCAAAACAATAGTGCTTCTTACTCAGTTGATTGGTTAATTGAAGAATAATTGGCAATCCGTAAATGTTAAAACCGGCGAACATAAAACATTTTTATATCCCTGATGAACAGTCTATATATTTACTGTCCCACAAAGATGCCAAAAAACTAAAAGATTGGTTTAAGTTGTGTACTGAGCAGCTGAAGTTGCTTGGTTATAAAGATATTGAGCTAATAGGTAAAGGCGCGTTTGGTTTTGCGTTTGCGGGAACCGCGTTAAATGCTACTGAATCTCAAAATAAAACGGAGCAACAACAGCAAGTATTTAAGTTCTCTCGGATAAACCTACCGCAACACGTTCAAGACCGATTAGAGGAAGAGGCCTATATGTTGAGTTTGGTCAATCATCCCTATGTACCACAACTAATCGAATACCAGAAGATTAAGAAACAATCGGTTTTGGTTATGGAAAGAGCGAAAGGAGAAGATTTAGAGAAAATATCTCTTAAGCATGGACCATTATCAGTGCGTCTGGTGATAAACATTGCGGCACAACTTGCTAATATATTGTTGTATTTACGTGGCCATCACCAACAAAACCAGCCTAAACCGATAGTACACGGCGATATCAAACCGTCGAATATCGTATTTGATGAAACCAGTGAAGAGGTAGGGCTGATAGATTGGGGCTCGTCGGTTTTTGCTCAGATTGACGATCAAGGCCAATTTGTTGGCAATAATGTAATGGACTTGATGTCTAGCGACATACAACAAACGAATGCGCGACTTGGTGACGTTTATTTTATAGGTGAAGATCAATTAAATGGTGGGTTATCTTCGGTTCGTTTTGATGAGCAAGGTTTGGCCAGTACGCTATATGCACTGGCATCTGGCCAGTCAAGTCGTTTTGGACATAATGTTATCACGCCCAATTCTATCGGTTTGCCTCAAGAGCTTGCCAAAACACTCACAGCTATGATGAGTAACTCACCAAGTATGCGTGAACAAGGTGGTGATTATTTCATTAATAACATGCAATACATGAAAAACCTGGTGCTAAATGAAAATATACATCAGCAGCATATTTCATTAATTCCGACTAGGGTGAGTAATAAGGATAAAGAGATTGATACCGTGGTGTACAGTTCTCGAAAGTCATTTTTACGTATTGAGGCAAACCAAACAGAACAAGATCTAAGATATATTGATGATGCCCAGTTTGAGCGTTATTACAAAAACTATATGCAAGGCATGGGTGATACGGAAAAAGCATTTGTAGCCGCTGTTAGTCGCTTAGGGAAATATCCTCTAGTAGGAGGGCTAGCGGTTAGATGGGAGGAAACAGGTGTTTTTATCGATTCTAGCTTGAATTTGTATGATGTTACCTTAAAAAAATCGTTTGAAGCCTCACTGAACAATGTTGTACATTTTGCCAGAGCGATTAATAGAATTGGTATTTTTAAATGTTGTATGTTTAACGCTCGGGATACGTTACACATTGAACGCAATGATGAAACCTGTCCATTTTTACCTGCAAGGGGCTTACAAATTCCCTACGAATTAAGTGCCGTTTCACTTACTGAACATGATAGTCGTATGCATTCTTATTTTGAAGATGGTGATGATCCCGACGAATTATTGACCTTATCTAAAGCTTTAATGGCGGTCATCAGTCAACTAAATAGCATTCACCATACTGGTTGCATCATTTTTGAATCTTTACCCAATCACCTGAAAATCCACAGCGATTACAAGTTACTTAATCATGGTTTGGAATTGGAATTTAAGAGTTTATTAAAAGATGTGATAGACCTTATTCCTACCATTCAAGGGTTGGGCATATCAGGTTTTATGAAGCTACCTTTTAAAGACACTCGATTTTTTACCCATCAGGAGCAATTACCTGATAAATTTTACCCTAAAGATCCATATCAACCCACTGAAGTAAGTTTACTTTAGTATTTAGAATAAACTGAGAGCTTATGTCAGACGTAAAACTAGTAGAATTGTTGACCCTTGATAAATTGGAAGAGGGTCTATTTCGTGGTCAAAGTTGGGACCTAGGTTTTCGTGCATTGTTTGGAGGGCAGGTCTTAGGCCAGGCTTTGGCTGCGGCACAACTCACCTTACCTGAAGGACGTATCACTCATTCATTTCATAGTTATTTTCTTTTGCCCGGTGATGCGAATAAACCGGTTGTATTTGACGTCGAAAATGTACGTGACGGCCGTAGTTTCTCCACTAGAAGGGTAAAAGCCATTCAAAACGGGCTAAACATTTTTTATATGACTGCGTCTTTTCAAATGCCAGAAAAAGGTCTTGAACATCAATATGCAGACATGCCTAACGTACCACCACCCGAAGATATTGGGTCTGATAGTAAAGTCTTTGATATTACCCAAGACATGCCTGAATCTATGCGTGAAAGCATTGGCTATCACAAGCCGATTGATATGCGTACAGTTGACTTTGTGTCACCAGAGAATGCAATAGTACAAGAGCCCAAACGTTATATATGGATGAAAGCGCAAGAATTGTTGTCTGGAAATATCAACCTTAACCAAGTGATGTTGGCCTACGCGTCTGATTACCATCTTCTGTCTACTGCGCTTCAACCTCATGGCGTGTCGACTAAAGACAAAAACTTGCGTATGGCAACTATTGACCACTCAATGTGGTTTCATCACCCTTTCGATTTTGATGATTGGTTGCTTTATTGTGCAGAAAGTCCTTTTTCCGGTGGCGCTAGAGGATTAGTAAAAGGTCAATTTTTTAATCGTGAAGGTAAACTTGTAGCATCTACCATGCAAGAAGGCTTATTACGAAAAATAGGAGAATAAAAGTGTTCTACTCTTTAGGCGATGATCATGTTCAGATTGCAGAGGATGTATTTGTTGCACCCGGTGCTCATGTTATAGGTAAAGTTGTTTTACTAAAAAACAGCAGCGTTTGGTTTAATGTAGTGATACGAGGAGATTGTGATGTTATCACTGTGGGTGAAGACAGCAATGTGCAGGACGGTTCAGTATTACACACTGATTTTGGCGTGCCACTAACCATTGGTAAGGGCGTTACAATAGGCCATAAAGTGATGTTGCATGGCTGTGAGATTGGTGACTACAGTTTAATTGGAATTAACAGCGTGGTGTTAAACGGCGCTAAAATTGGTAAACATTGCGTTATCGGTGCCAACAGTTTAATTACCGAAAACATGCAAATACCTGATGGTTCTTTAGTTATGGGGTCGCCTGCTAAAATAATTAAAGCAATTCCTGAACAACAAAAGCAAATGCTTGAACAATCAGCCCAGCATTACGTCGAAAATGCTAAACGATTTTTAAATGAGTTAAAGCAGTGTTAACTATCTAGGCAAAAAAATGCCCGAAACTATTACTAGTTCGGGCTTAGGGGAATGGCTCTCTTTGAGCCGTGCGCTAACTATATAACTTCGTCCTTAAAGTAAAAAGTCATGAAACTGGACTAGTAATAATAGAACAACTTTGTGTGAATAATAAACAATTTTTAAAGTTTATTTAATTCTCTCGATAAAACAACACCTTAACTCCAAATCATGCGGTCTTTGACTTTAAGTTATAGATGTTTTGGTTATTTAGAATATACATATGTTCAACACTAGAATGTCGAGGTGAATGAGTATTTATCTCGGTTATGCTCAGTATTCTTGTCTTGTGGCAAAGGGTTAATACTGTAAAAATCTGACAATTAAATTAGTTTGAATTCGGAATCATTATGCCTCAATCATTTTCATCATTTATACCACCCACTCGTGTGCTTATGGGGCCAGGTCCTTCAGATGTATATCCACAAGTTCTTGAGGCTTTGGGTAGACCAACTATAGGTCACCTAGACCCTAAATTTGTAGACTTAATGGATGAAGTCAAACAGTTATTACAGTATGCGTTTCAAACGGATAACGCGTTAACCATGCCTATCTCGGCGCCTGGTTCGGCGGGGATGGAATCAGTTTTTGTTAACTTGATTGAACCCGGAGATAAAGTAGTAGTTTGCCAAAATGGCGTGTTTGGTGGACGTATGCAGCAAAATGTCCAGCGCTGTGGTGGACAAGCGATTATGGTCCAAGATGAGTGGGGTAAACCCACAGATTTGAATAAAGTAAGAGAAACTTTACTAGCCAACCCGGATACTAAAGTTTTGGCTTTTGTACATGCTGAAACCTCTACCGGTGTTTTAAATGATGCCAAGGCATTGTGTCAATTAGCCAAAGAGTTTGATTGTTTAAGTATAGTAGATGCAGTGACGTCATTAGGCGGTAGCAAACTTAAAGTTGATGATTGGCAGATTGATGCTATTTATTCAGGTACACAAAAGTGTCTTTCTTGTGTACCTGGGTTATCCCCTGTTTCTTTTAGCGAACAGGCCATCGAAGTGATAAAGCAGCGTAAACATCCTGTGCAAAGTTGGTTTTTAGATATGGATTTGGTAATGGGGTATTGGGGGCAGGGAGCTAAGCGCGCCTATCACCATACAGCGCCAGTTAACAGTATCTATGCCTTACATGAATCATTACTTATATTACATAAAGAAGGACTAGAGAATGCTTGGGCAAGACATTATCAAAACCACCTGAATTTAAAGTCAGGTTTTGACAAGTTGGGATTAGAACTAGTGGTAGAAGAGAAGTATCGTTTACCACAACTAAATATGGTTAGAATTCCTGCCGGCATTGATGATGGACAAGTTCGCAATAGATTGCTAAATGAATTTAATTTAGAAATAGGCGCAGGCCTAGGTGAATTGGCCGGTAAAGTTTGGCGGATCGGTTTGATGGGGTGTGGTTCAAGCCCTAAAAACGTTAATTATTGCCTTGCTAGTTTAGAAACTGTTTTAGGTTAAATCTTTCCGCAAGGGGTAATTGTCGACAGTTGCCCCTTGTTATTTTATTATTCCCCTATAAGATACTTGCATACTAATTATTGTCGACAATGAGCCATTGCAATCATCTAACAACACATCACCTAGTATCACTCGAGCAGATACAGTATTTACTAATCTCAGGCAACGTATTGTTGAAGGCGACATTTTAACTGGCTCCAAGCTAAGTGAACCAGAACTTGCCAAGTATTATGAGATTAGCCGTAGTACTTTACGCGATGCTTTATCACGACTAGAGGGCTGTGGCTTATTAGAGCGCAAAGCAAATATCGGTTATCGCGTAGTAACATTGTCGACAGAACAACTATTAGAAATTTTTCGAGTAAGAGAATCTTTAGAAGGCATGGCTTGTCGATTAGCTGCCCAAAATATGACCTCCTCTGAGATTGAAGATTTAAGACGCTTACTTGAAGTCCATAATCAAAATGAGTCGTTACAACAAGGCCAAGCCTATATTCAAAAGGAAGGAGATCTAGATTTCCATTTCCGCATTGTTATGGGCAGTGGTAATAAACTGCTTATCCGCCTATTGTGTGAAGAATTGTATTATTTGGTACGTATGTACCGTTATCAGTTTGGTATGGCTAGTCCTCGAGCCAAAAGAGCATTTACTGAACATCACCACATTATTCAAGCCATCGAAGATCAAGATGGTGAACTGGCTGAAATATTAATGCGTCGGCATATTTCAGCTTCACGTAAAAATGTCGAAAATCGGATGAATACATTATGAATACTCCCGGACAACGCTTTCGTAAAGCTTTAGAAAACAATAAACCTCTTCAAATTGTTGGCACTATCAATGCCTATTCCGCGATGATGGCTAAACAAATTGGACATCAGGCTATCTACCTATCAGGTGGTGGTGTGGCTAACGCCTCTTATGGTTTGCCAGATCTAGGCATGACCTCATTAAATGATGTGTTAGTCGATGTTCAGCGTATCACTGCTGCATGTGACCTGCCTGTATTGGTTGACATTGATACAGGTTGGGGCGGCGCATTTAACATTGCCAAAACTATACGAGATATGGAAAAAGCGGGTGCTGCAGCTGTACATATGGAAGACCAAGTTGCACAAAAGCGCTGTGGGCATCGTCCAAATAAAGAAATTGTCTCAACTGCTGAAATGGTAGACCGCATTAAAGCGGCTGTTGACGCTCGTACCGACCCTGACTTTTTCATTATGGCTCGCACAGACTCCTTTGCTCAAGAAGGTTTAGAAGCATCTATCGCTCGAGCTAAAGCCTACGCAGAAGCTGGTGCTGATGGTATTTTTGCAGAAGCAGTAAAAACTGAGGAGCACTATCGAGCATTCTCTGAAGCTTTAGATGTTCCAATTCTGGCGAATATTACAGAGTTTGGCCAAACTGAATTATGGAATAAGCAAGAGTTAGGTGAGTGGGGCGCAGATATGGTGCTGTATCCACTTAGTGCATTTAGAGCAATGAATAAAGCTGCTGAAAATGTTTATCAGTCTATTCTTACTAATGGCGACCAAAAAGCTGTGGTTAATAGCATGCAAACTCGTATGGATTTATATGACTACCTTGGCTATCACGATTATGAACAAAAGCTAGACACGCTTTTTTCAGAAGGTAAAAACAAGTAATCAAGATTCGAAAGACGTTTAATTAATCATTCAGAAACTAAAGTCCCTTGATTTGCTTATTAGGCTAAGGGATATACAAATATAAGTTGGAATACATTATGACTGAAAAAAAACTAAGCGGTGCCGGTCTTCGTGGTCAAAGTGCTGGCGAAACAAAATTATGTACTGTAGGTAAATCCGGTTCTGGTCTAACCTACTGCGGTTACGATGTGTCAGATTTGGCAGACAATGCAACCTTCGAAGAAGTGGCTTATTTACTTTTTAATGGTGAGTTACCCAACCAAATGCAATTAGATGCTTATAAAGCTGAGTTACTCGCTCAACGTGATTTGCCACAAGCGTTAAAAGAAGTTTTAAAACTGATCCCAGCTGATGCCCATCCCATGGATGTAATGCGCACAGGTTGTTCATTTTTAGGTAACCTTGAACCTGAAGTTGATTTTACTGAGCAACTTGTAGCTTCGAATAGATTATTGGCGGCTTTTCCAGCAATCATGTGTTTTTGGTACAGATATAGTCATGACGGTATTGAAATAGACTGTATGACGGATGAAAATTCTCTCGGTGGGCATTTCTTAAAATTACTTACAGGTAATAGCCCTTCTGAGTTACACAGTAAAGTGATGGACGTCTCGCTTATTTTATATGCTGAGCATGAATTTAATGCTTCTACCTTTACTGCTCGTGTTTGTGCTTCAACATTATCTGATATGTATTCATGTGTTACGGGTGCAATCGGCTCCCTTCGTGGTCCTTTACATGGTGGTGCAAATGAAGCCGCTATGGATATGATCCAGAAGTTTAGCTCGCCGGCCGATGCAAAAGAAAAAATGGCAGGAATGTTAGAACGTAAAGAAAAAATAATGGGATTTGGTCATGCGATTTATAGCGAATCTGATCCTCGTAATGTGATTATTAAAGCTTGGTCAAAAAAACTAGCTGAAGAATTTGGCGACAGCTCACTGTATGATATTTCAGTGGCCTGTGAAGAGTTTATGTGGGATAACAAGAAACTGTTCTGTAATGCCGATTTTTTCCACGCTTCTGCGTACCATTTCATGGGAATTCCAACCAAATTGTTCACACCAATATTTGTATGTTCACGCCTAACTGGCTGGGCTGCACATATTATGGAACAGCGTTCCAATAACCGTATCATTCGTCCTAGTGCAGATTATATCGGTGCTGAGCCAAGAAAAGTAAAGGCTATTGAACTTCGTTAAATACGTTT